>Ga0209640_10000001_pt1 | contig 132071 bp, 124 predicted proteins | sample RifCSP10_1_FD_184018 | JGI IMG/M metagenome (GOLD analysis project Ga0209640, IMG submission 184018) | Soil microbial communities from Rifle, Colorado - Rifle CSP2_sed 10_1 (SPAdes) (version 2) | ecosystem: Environmental > Terrestrial > Deep subsurface > Rock core/Sediment | place: Rifle...
TACCAGATCCGGCAGGTGTTGCGGCTCATCGAGCGGTACAATCTGAAGCTGGAGGATGCGTCGTGAGCGACTACCATATCAACATCTTCTACAGCGACGAGGACGCGGCCTACGTGGCGGATATCCCCGATCTCGATGCATGTTCGGCTCTCGGCCAGACCGCTGAGCAGGCCCTCAGCGAGGTCGAGAAGGCGAAGGCACTCTGGCTGGACGCAGCCCGCATCGCGGGCAAACCGATCCCCCATCCGCGCTATCGTCCGGCGATCTATCAAGCCCGCTGAACAACACGGGCACCGGGGTCACCTTGAACAAGCGCTGCGTGGTGGGACCGAGGCGTCGCCATCCGCCCACACGGAGCCCTGACATCGAGTCGGTCGCGATCAATGGCGTTTTAGGGGAACCAGGCTGGGGACCTGGCCCCCGCCCGCTAATTGACCCCGTCCGATCGGAATGCCAGGGCGTGCGAGAAACACTTGATTTCCGCACGCTGGAACCGACGGCATTCGGTCCTCTAAATTCAACGGTTTACAGGACGTGCAATGGAGAGGTTTTCCGAACGGGGTTAGGAGCGCGCCGCCCGCGCAGTCGCGACCGGTCTAGCGCGGCGGGGCGGGCTGCTCGGGCGAGCGCATGAAGAGTGACGGGTTCTTCAGGTATTCCTGATAGCGTCCCGGGTCCAGATTGTTTTCCGCGCAGACGTACTCGCGGACGCGCACACCCTCACGCAGCATGAACGTGCGACGGATGGTCCACGGCTTCGCGAGGAGGATGGGATCTTCAATCACCGCCTCGTAATTGATCCGATCCTTGTCCACGCGCGTGTAGCGTTCGGTGATGTGCAGCCTGTCGCTGTTCACAATCCCCGCCGCGAGCCAGTTGCCCTCCTTGAAGTTGTTGACGTCCACCACGAGCGTGTCGCCCTCCCACCGGCCGACGGAGTCTCCCTGGTACGTCGGTTCGGCATCAGCGGGGTGCGGGCGCCCGTCGGTGGGGATGATGCGCACGGCGTTCATGTACTCGTAGATGATCACGACCTGCACGGGCGTCTGGACAAACTGAATCGGAAAGAGGATGACGCCGCTGATCCGGGGGCCGGCGGACGGCAGACAGATGGCGGTCGGGTCGTCAATCGAACGCCGGTTCAGCAGTTCCTGGGCGCGCTGCCTGGCCGCGGGCGTGAGCGACGGCTGTTCACCGAGGGGCACAGAGCCGGGCGGAGATGGGTCCCACGCGCCGCGCAACGGGCTGGCCTGGTAGACACCGTTCAGGTCGACCTTGCCGTCGGCGGTTCGCGGAGCGTGAACAATGGGGCCTTGGGCAGAAGCCGATGCCACCAACATCCATGAGCCCATGATGACCACAACAACACCAGCCAGGCGGGCTGCGCAGCTACTCATGTCAACTCTCCCCTGCATGCCGGGCGACCGCTAGTTGCCGGGCGCCACGGAAGGGCCTTCACCGGTACCGGCAAGCGGTCCAAAGTACAGACGCTTGCCGCCAGGCAGCGTGACCTCTCGTCCCAACGCGAACGGCGAGTTGTCTCGGGCGCGCCAGCCGAATACGGTTACGGTATCGCCGATCTTCATCGTCTCGTCGCGCGTCCAGCCGGTGCGGTAGAGAACGACTGACGGGTAGCCCTCGAACGTCCACGCCACAACGGCGCCGTCCTTGTCCTTGACGTCCAGATAAATGTGGCTGTGAGGGTTTGTCCACTGCACTTTGGTCAGAACGCCGGCGATCGTGACCGGCTTGTTGGCATCGAACGTCGCACCGAAGGAGTGATGCGCCCAGGCGGGAATCGCACCGACGAGGGCGACGAAGAGGACCAGGCTCAAACGCATATGGGCTCCTTTGCGAGCGTCAGCCTTGCGAGACTCACGCCGTCGCGTCACCCGAAGACGCGCCGCATCCTGCGTGTCGAGATTGCCGACCAGATCGTAACCGATCGCGTGATCAACGAGCGGATGGGCAAGGACGCGTCCGCCCGGTTCAGGCTCACCATGAACAGAGCGGAAGAAGGCCAGGAGCTGGATGCGTAGGGCGAGTCGAGCAGTGCCGCCAATGTCACGATGGTTCTGCGATGAATCATGCGCCTCCCGTCGTCCGTCTAACACGCCAATATGAGCCGCGCGCCGCGGCGACAGGATCCCATGGGACCATGGGTGCGTCGGCTCGATTCGGAGGTTATGCGGCCCTTCTTACTCCGGATGCTCAAGCAACGGAAGAGCCGTCTCGCAGGCGGCCTTCAACGTGGGAATGTCGTGTTCGACAGCTCGGTACACGTGCTCGAGGTCGACGCCCAGGTAGTCATGCACCAACACGTTCCGGAACCCGGCCAGCCCCTTCCAATCGACCGACAACTGCGAGGCCTTGAGACCTTCGCTCAGTCGCTGGCTCGACTCGGCCAACGTCTGCAAGTTCCGGATCACGCCATCTTGAATCAGGTGCGACGAAAAGAAGCTGTCACGACCCCCGGCGGTGTATTCCTCGATGCGCGCAATGCACCGCAGGATGTGCTTCAGGTAAATTCGGTCATCCTTCACAGAGGGACGGCCTCTTCAAGCACGCGGTCGCGAAGTAATTCATCGAGGCCTCGCTCCGTCACCACCTGTACCCGACGACCCAGAAGTTCCTCCAAGTCCGCGACGAGGCCGCCAGGAAACCAGGGGCTCGGCTCCGGCCCCACGTCGATGAGCAAGTCGACGTCACTATGCGGTCCCGCATCCCCTCGCGCCATCGAGCCAAACACCCGGACCGCCGTGACACCGTGCCTCCGAGCCAACCGGAGAATTTGTTCTCGTTTCGCACTCACCAGGTCTACCATCCGACCCTTCTCCTTCGAGAATGCCAGTGTACCGTTTCCTGCCGCCGTGTCGTATCAGACCGCATAACCAGTAGTCGGCAGAGCTCCATAAACAGCGGTTCCTGCGGCGGTCGCAGTGCAGCGCGGTGGGCATGCTCGGGCAATCGCACGGCAGCTCCTTGCCGTGAAGCACTTCAAGTTCGGCGCAGTCATGCGCCGTCCGTGGCTCACGCCACACGATCGCGAGGCTCCCGGCCCGCGAAAAAGGCGTCGAGGTTGTCGAGCGCCCGGAATCCCATCGCATCACGGGTTTCAGCGGTGGCGCTGCCGATGTGCGGCATCAGGAAGGTGTTGGGAAGGGCGACGAGCCGTGGGTCGACATGCGGCTCGTGGTTGAACGCGTCGATCCCGGCGGCCCGTAGTCTGCCCGACGTCAACGCGTCGACGAGCGCGTCGTCGTCGACGATCGCACCGCGAGCCGCGTTCACGAAGATCGCGCCCCGTGGCAACAGGTCGAAGAGACGGGCCGTCATCAGCCCACGGGTGGCAGGCGTGACATTGCAGTGAACCGTGAGGACGTCACACTGGGGCAGCATGTCTTCCAGCGTCTCGTGAAAGATGGCGCCCTGCTCCCGCTCCGGCGGGAGCCTGCGAACGTCGTGATAGTGGATCGTCATGTCGAAGCCGGCGGCGCGCTTCGCCACCACCTGGCCCACGCGGCCCATACCGAGGATGCCCAAGCGCTTGCCCGTCACTTGGGTGCCGACCATGAATGCCGGGCTCCAGTCCTTCCACCTGCCTTCGCGCACCAGCTTCTCGCCCTCGCTGGCGCGGCGGGCAGCGCCGATCATCAGCATCATCGTGAGCTCGGCCGTCGCATCCGACAGAACGTCGGGCGTGTTCGTAACGACGACGCCCTTTCTCCGTGCTGCCTCGACGTCCACGTGGTCGAAGCCGACCGAAAAATTGGCGATGATCTTGACCTCGTCCGGCAGGCGCTCGAAGACCTCCGCCGAGAAGTGCTCGGTGTGACACGGCAGGATCGCCTGCGTGCCCCTGGCGCTTTCGATGAGCTGGTCTTGGGAATAGAGACGATCGTCCGGGTTGAGCCGCGCCTGGTAATCGCGTCGCAGGCGGTCCTCCACGGCCGCCGGCAGCTTGCGGGTGACGAGGACCGCGGGCTTTGCGCTCATGGGAAGGCCTCTCTCTCGGGAAATGCCGGCGATGGTAGCATTCACGCGCCGACGGCCCGATCGTGAACATCTATAAGTCTGTCAATCGTGTTCCCGGCGGAATGATGGTCGCGGGATTGCGCCCATCGATGCCAAAGGCACGACGTGGCTGCTCGAGCTGGGGTCGCCGCCAAACATCGGCAACCGAGGCTGGACCAGCAAGACCGTCAAGCCGGGGGATACAGTCACCGTCACGTTCAATCCTTCGCTCACCGGGCTGAAGACGGGCCTTTTCCTCAAAGCCGTCTTGCCGAACGGCAAAGAGATGCAGCGATGAACCGCTCGTCGCGCAGGGTCGCTTTGGCCATGCGCTTGCTCTTTACGGTAGTCACGGCAGCCATGCTCACGGCAGCCACCTTTGGCTGCTCGGGTGAAAGCGCGTCTCCCGCACCGGCGGCCCGTCCGGACATTTCAGGGACGTGGTACCGCGCAACCGGACAACCGCTGCGCCCGTCCCAAGGTGACGTCCCGCTCACATCGTGGGCAGCCGAGCGCATGAAGGCAGAGCGGCCGGCAGCGGGGGACAATCAGGACTTCCGCGAGACGACCGACCCGTCGCTCCGGTACGCCGATCCCAATGGGTACCCCCGCATCTCGATGCATCCGATGAAGTTCACGTTGGCGCAGACCGAGGATTACATTTACCAGCTCTGGGAATACAACCAGAACTGGCGCCAGATTGCGCTCAACAAGCCGCAGGCGCCGGATCCGCCACTCACCTGGTACGGGAATGCGGTCGGAAAATGGGAGGGAGACACGCTCGTCGTCGACTCAATCGGCTACAGGCCGACGACGTGGCTCGATTCGCGGGGCCTCCCGCACTCGGAGGATCTCCACATCGTAGAGCGCATCCGTCGCGTCGGCGACACTCTGACCTTCGACTTTACGTTCGAGGATCCGAAGGCCTTTACCAAGCCGTGGTCGGCTCAGTTGACGTTCGAGCTGGTTCGCGACGGGACAATGACCGAGTCCATCTTCACGATTTCCGACGAGCTTCGGTTTCGCGAGCGTTTTCTCCAGCAACCCGCTGCCATTCCCATTCGTCGGTGATTGTCTGGCGCAGGGCGCTATTGATTGACGCACCTCCATCGCGCGTCTACACCGCGCCTGGGGGTGGGTCAGAAGCAGGGCGCGCACGTCTCATTCTCGACCCAAGTGAGCGCATCACCCCTGCGGGACTGCGTCCATCAGGATCGCAAGTGCCTTCTTCAAGCCGGTCGACCCCGCCGTGCCGCCCTTGAAGTGTCCGAGGCGCACCACCACCAGGCTATGTGACGGAATGATCAGCGTCGTCTGGCCGCCCGCACCGGACATGTAGTACGCCTCCGCAGGAACCGGGAACGTACTGTCCCCATTGATCCAAAAGAAGCCGCCGTAGATCGGGCGCTTGTCGGCTTCCCATGCAGGCGCCACCGTGCTCACGAACTTGACGTAACCCTCCGGCAGAATCCGCTCGCCGTTCCACACCCCGTCCTGAAGATAGAGGTTGCCGAGACGAGCCCAGTCGCGTCCCGACATGAAATCGTATCCCTGGGTCAGAAAGTTCCCGAATGGGTCGGTCTCGATCACCGCGGTCCCGATGCCGATCTTGTCGAAGAGCGCGCGCTGCGGGAACGACAAATACTCCTCGCGACGCTGTTCGACGGCGAGGCGAATGAGGTAGTTGACGAGCACCGGATCCGTATTGTGATAGCGGCCCACCATGGCCGGCGGCCACTGCAGCGGGCGCGTGGCCGCGTAGTGGAACGAGTCCACGGTGCCCGTGTAGAGATAGAGATGATCCGGGTAGGTGCCCAATGGGTCGTAGTCGGGATCCTGGGGCGCCTTGATCCGCAGTCCGCTCGACATGTTCAACAAGTCGGCGATGCGGATCTTCCCACGTGGATCACCCTGATCCTGCCACTCTGGAATCGGCGCGGGCTGCGAGAGCTCGTAGACGCCCTGCTTGATGAGGATGCCCATCAACGTCGCCGTCACGCTCTTGCCCATCGACCAGCTCTCGAGCGGGGTGCGTGCGGTGATGCCCTCGCCGTACCGCTCGCCGATCACTCGTCCCTTCCAGGTCACGACAAAAGCAGCGGCCATCTCCTCAGCAGGCTCGAATGCCGCGTCCACGGCCTGTTTCACTTTGGCTGCGTCAAGTGTTCCCGGGAGCGGCGGATCCTTGGGCAGCACATCGCCCATCGGCCACGGCTGCTTCGACGCATCGGGCAGTGTGCTCTTTACTTGGATCGGTCGAAAGTTGACGGAGCTCTGTCCTGCGGGCAGGGTGACGCACCCTTGACTGCCCAGGTACCTGGCAGTGAGCGTCACGCCATTCTGAAGGGAGATGTGCACGGCTCTGCCCACGCGATCAATGACCGGTTTCCCGACCTTCGCGCGCTCTGCGTAGGGACTCGTGAAGTAACCGACGTTCTCCGCAGCAAAGTCGGGATCGAGACCGGTAATGAACACGGCGGAGCACATCACCTTGGCGAAGCCTGCCGTGTGGTGCTCGAGCGGATCGCCCGGCGGCGGCACGTACGGTGTGTCGAGCTCCAGCGATTTCGCCCGTGCGATGAGCGCATCGCGCGGCGAGAGTGAAGCCTGCTCTGCGGCCGACGCTTCGGCGTTGGTGGTGGAACCGTCTCCCTGGCAGCCCACCAAGGCCACCACAAGAACCATGAGCAGAAGGACTGTTCGCAGCCGATCGAATCCAGCAACCATCGACATCCTCCTGCGCTATCCGGACCCGGCGTGGCTCTTTGCGACGGCGCGGCCGCAGTGTAGCGCAGGCCGGCCGGATCGCCTCCTTCTGCCGCACAAGTTCAGATCGCACCCCGACGTTCGATGACCATGGGCATGCCGAATCGCGGACGAAGCGAAATGAGAGGCCACGGCTCAACCCTGTGTCGTGGCACGAGGTGAAGACGATAGCCTTGCGCGAGCGTCGCAAGAATGAGTTGCGCTTCAATGAGCGCGAACTGCTTGCCGATGCATTGTCGCGGCCCCGCGCCGAACGGCAGGTACACGAATTTCGGCCGTTCCGCGCTTCGTTCCGGCAAGAAGCGCTCGGGATCGAACGCTTCCGGGTGCTCCCAGAATGCGGGAAGCCGATGCAGAACGTACGGGATGACGAACGCGAGCCATCCGCGCGGTAGACGGAACCCGCCCAATTCATCGTCGGCGAGCGCCTGTCGCGAGAAGCCCCACGCAGGCGGGTACAAACGCAGGGCTTCGTCAATCACCATGCGCGTATACGGCAGATTCATCAGATCGGCGTACTCGGGCGGACGTCCGTTCAGCACACCGTCGATCTCCTCCTCGAGTCGCCGTTGCGCACCTGGGTGCTGCGACAGCAGATACCAGCTCCACGTCAGCGCCAACGACGTCGTCTCCTGACCCGCCAGCAGAAACGTCGTGACCTCGACCCGCAGCTGCTCGTCGGTCATGGCCTCGCCGGTCTCCTCGTCGCGCGCCGACAACAGCATGGAAAGCAGGTCGGCGCTGTCAGACGGGTTGCGCCGGCGTTGGCTGATGACGTGATCGACGGCTCCCTGGAGCACGGCGCGTGCGGCCTGAAACCGTCGGTGCTTCGAGGTTGGCAGCCGATCGGTCAAACCGAGCGACCAGAAGCTCTCGCCGATATGCTGATTGATGATGGCCCAGGCATGGTCGATCTTGGCCGCGAACGGACCGAGGTCGGCGCCCAGGAGAGCACGGAGCACGACCGTGCGCGTGAGACGCATCATCTCTTGATCGACATCCACCGGTTGGTCGCCTGACGCGATCGTCCGCCACTGTACAGCGGCGTCTCTCGCCGCTGCGGCCATCACGCTGGCCAGCGCTGCGATGCGCTGGTGATGAAAGGCAGGCTGCGCAATGCGCCGCTGACGCAGCCAGAATTCATCCTCGCTCGTCAGGAGGCCATTGCCGAGCCACACACGCAGCTTGTCGTAGAGTGGGCTCTTGTGATAATTGCGCGCGTTGTCCTGCAGGACATGTCGAACGTCCGCCGGGTTGGTGATGAGGTAGCCTCGACGCGGGCCGATCCTGAAGTAGACGACGTCGCCGAAAAGCAGGGCAGCGCTCATGAACACGCCTGTCGGATTGCGTCGGACAGCCGGCAGCACGCCGAGAATCGGAACCCCGCGAGGGCCCGGCGGAAGGATACGTACCGTGCGTGTCACCTGGACAGACCCACTGACCCCTCTAGCTAGGCGCCCAGCCGATCGGCGAGCTCGTTGAAGTCAGCGGCCGCGACATCGACCGATGAATCTGGAGTCAGGTCGGGTGTTCGGCTCGGTCCGTATTCGAGCGGCCTCACAACGAAGGCCGTCCTCAGTCCCACCTGTTTGGCGGCACGCAAGTCGCCCACATGTGCTGCCACCATCATGACCTCGACCGGCGCGAGATCGAGAAAATCTGCGGCCGACTGGTACACCTCGCGGTCGGGCTTGTAGTGACGCACAAGCTCGGCTCCGAGGATGCAATCCCACGGCAACCCGGCATGTCGTGCCAGGTTCGTCATCAACGCGATGTTGCCGTTCGACAGTGGAGCGATGATGAATTTCTTTTTCAGCCGGGCGAGGCCGCGAACCACGTCGGGCCAGGGCTGGAGCCGGTGCCACGCGCGATTGAGCGCGACGGTCTCAGCCTCGGACAGGCCGCTTATGCCGAAGTCGACCAGAAGCCTGTCGAGCGTCATCCGGTGGAGATCGTCGAGTCTCGTCCAGGGCAGCTCGCCGCTTCGAACGCGGTTCATGTTCGGAGCATATTGGGCGCGCCAGGCGTCGGCGAATTTCGCCCCGTCCACCTTCAATCCCTTCCGCTTGGCGAGCGCTTCGACTTCACGGGTGACAGAGCTGCGCCAGTCGACGACGGTGCCGAACACGTCGAATACGAGTGCTTTCACGGAAACGATCTCCGAACCTGACGGCCCGCGGCTCTGCGCCGGTTCGGAAGCCAATGGACCGTCAGCGAAAGCCATGCCTGCTCCGATACTTCCCACGGCTCCGAGAACATCGCGACGCGAAACGGCTCTGGACCAATCGCTCATGGGTTCTCCTCAACCGCTCAATTGGAGGTGTTACCGACTATGGCCAGGACGCGCCGCCCGAGCAATGATATCGACGTTCAGGCGACAATGGCCTGATGGATTACGGGCTGGCGCTCCTGTCCGGAGTGCTTCTTGCGCTCAGCTTCCCGAAATTCGGGTACCCGGCGTTTGCCTGGATCGCTTTAGTTCCGCTCCTTATCGCGTTGAGCGGGCGGAGCCGCCAGAGCACGCTTCGTGCCTTCATGCTCGGTCTCATCAGTGGCGTCGTGTACTTCGTCGGCACGACGTATTGGACCGGCGCGGTCCTCCAGCAGTTCGGTGGCGTGCCGATCGTTCTCGCACTGCTCGCCATGCTGCTGCTCGCGCTCTACCTGGCGTTGTTCCCGGCGTTCACGGCCCTCATCATGGCCCGCCTGATCGACGGCGCCGGGCGGCGTGCCCTGTTCCTGACGCCTGTCGTGTGGGTGGCCACCGAGTACCTGCGCGGATACCTCTTGGGCGGGTTTCCCTGGGTGCCCCTCGGCAACAGCCAGGTGGCCGTACTGCCGGTGGCACAGCTCGCAAGTATCGTCGGCGTCTACGGCCTGTCCGCGCTGGTTGCGTTCGTGAGCGCGTCGCTCGCGTACGCGGTGCTCTCGACTGGCCGCGCGCGCATTCTCGGATTCGGTGTTGCCGCGCTCGCGGTGGGTGTCGTTGCCGTGTGGGGGCTGGCACGGATTTCCGACGGTTCGCTCACGCGTGAAGGAACAGCGATACGCATCGGTCTCATCCAGGGCAACATCGCGCAGGAAGACAAGTGGAATCCGCGCGAGGCGCGGCGAATCTTCACGACCTACATTGCCATGACCCGCGACGCCGTACGACGCGGCGCGGAGTTCGTCATCTGGCCCGAGTCGTCTACGCCGTTCATGTTCGAAGAAGACGACGTGGGCGAGTCTGCCCTGCGCGACCTTGCCCGCGAGCTGCATGTGCCGATTCTGTTGGGCAGCGACCAGGTCGACCGCAGCGGCGACATGGTCCGTCTGTACAACGCCGCCTTTCTGGTTACTCCGGAAGGCGAAACGGCCGCGGTCTATCGGAAGATTCACCTGGTGCCGTTCGGTGAGTACATTCCGTTCAAGAATCTGCTCTATTTCGTCTCGCCGCTGGTGGAGCGCCTCGCCGACTTTGCTCCCGGTACGTCGATGGTGATGCTTCCCGTCGGCTCGCATCAGGTGAATACGGCCATCTGCTACGAGGTCGTCTATCCCTCGCTGATGCGCCAGGCCGTTCTCGAGGGCAGTCAGCTCTTGACGACGATTACCAATGACGGGTGGTACGGGTATTCGTCGGCGCCGTATCAGCACTTCGAGCTGGCGTCGATGCGCGCCATCGAGCAGGGTCGCTATCTTGTCCGCGCCGCCAACACCGGCATCAGCGGCATCGTCGATCCGTACGGACGCGTGGTGCAGCGGTCGGCTATCTTTGAGGAGGCGGGGCTCGTCGGGGAGGCGCGCCTCCTGACGGGCCGTACAATCTATGCGGCCATCGGCGACGTCGTCGCGTATGCGGCGATCGCATTGACCGTCGTGGCGCTCATAACTGTGCGGCGGGTCCGCGGCTCGATGCGAGGCGCTTGATAGCTCTGCGGCGGGTCCACGGCTCGATGCGAGGCGCTTGATAGCTCTGCGGCGGGTCCACGGCTCGATGCGAGGCGCTTGATAACTCTGCGGCGGGTCCGCGGCTCGATGCGAAAGGCACTCGCCGCGGAACCCGCCCCACGTACACATTGACGAATTTACGGATTTACGAATTGACGAATTTGAAATGCGTCAATCCGTAGATTCGTAAATTCGTAAATTCAGAAGGGTGGTTATTTTTGGCGGTCGAATTGGAAGACTTGGTGCGGCGGTACGAAGGTCTCAGCAGCCGGGCGGCGGAACTGCGGAGGCATCTTTGAGGGGGCTCGCCTGGACGAGCAGCTCGCCGAGATTGAAAAGCGCGCCGGCGAACCTGGGTTCTGGAGCAACCAGGCCGAAGCGCAGAAGATCATGCAGCGGCGCAGGCGGCTGGAGGAGGAGCAGACGCTGCGGCTGTCGCTGCAACGGCGCGCCGATGATCTCGGCGTGCTGATTGAGTGGGCGAACGCCGGCGAGGACGTTGGCGCCGATCTCGCGCGCGGCCTCGACGAGCTGCAGATGGAAGTCGACGCCGCCGAGACGAACAAGATGCTCGGCGGCGAGCACGATCGCGCCAACGCCATCGTCTCGATTCATCCCGGCGCCGGCGGCACCGAGTCGCAGGACTGGGCCGAGATGCTGCTGCGGATGTATCTGAAATGGGCCGAGCGCCGCGGCTTGCGGCGCGAGATCATCGACTATCAGCCGGGCGATGAGGCAGGCCTCAAGAGCGTCACGCTCATGTTCACCGGCGACTATGCCTTCGGTCTGATGGCAGCCGAGGCGGGCGTTCACCGGCTCGTTCGCATCTCACCGTTCGACCAGGCGGCGCGCAGGCACACATCGTTTGCGTCGGTGTTCGTCTGGCCCGAGCTTCCCGAGGATGTCGACATCGAGATCGACGAGAAGGATCTGCGCATCGATACCTACCGGTCGAGTGGCGCCGGCGGCCAGCACGTCAACGTCACCGACTCCGCCGTTCGCATCACGCACCTTCCCACCGGCATCGTCGTCTCATGTCAGAACGAGCGGTCGCAGCACAAGAATCGCTCGTCGGCGATGAAGGTGCTGAAGGCTCGACTGTTCGACCTGAAGTTGAAAGAGCAGCAGGCCAGGCTGGAACAGATTGCCGGCGCAAAAAAGGAGATTGGCTTCGGCAGCCAGATCCGCAGCTACGTGCTGCAGCCGTATCAGATGATCAAAGACCACCGCACCAAGGTGGAGGTGGGCGACGTCAACCGCGTGCTGGACGGCGACCTCGACCTGTTCATCAAGACCTACCTGATGCAGAAAGCCAGCGGCACACTCGGCGCGCCCGCCGCTGCCGACGACGAAAGTACGTAGGGTCCGGCTTCAGTCGGACCAGTGCGAGCGGCGCGATCGCTCCCAGCGTACGTAGTGTCCGGCTTTAGCCGGACCAGGGCGCGGTGCTCGAGAACGCTAGGGCACCCACGCGATGCAGCCTGGTCCGGAACCGGGCCCCATGGCGATCTCGTTGGTCACCTCGAGCGTCTTCAGATCGACCACCGATACTTTGTGCGCGTCTCGAAGGCCGAGATATACACGTGAGCTGTCGCGCATCACCATCATGCCGCCGTCGCCCGTGTCGCCGGGAGCCAGCTTGATCCGCTTGATCTCCTTGCGACTCGGCGCGTCGAGTACGACCAGCGATCCGGTTCCGCCGTCGAGGATGAGGGCCAGCCTGCCGTCGGGTGTGAGCTTGAGGCGGTTGGCGTCGGTCATCCCGAGATTGAAGCTCTGAACGACCTTCTTGCTGGCGACGTCGATGATGGAGACGCCGCCGTCGCCTCTCGTGGCCGTCCATAACTCTCGGCCATCGGGCGAGAGGTCGATGCCCTCGGGCGTCTTTCCTGGCACTGGAATCGCCGTGATCCGCCACTTGGGCGGCCCTGCCGATATGGCCTCGATCATCGACACGCTGTTCGAGCCCCTGTTCGGCACGAACATCGTGCTCCTGTCCTTGCTGAGCACGAGCATGTGCGTACCGTCCTGGCCGATGCCGAGCATCCACTCGACTCTGTTGGTCGACGGATCGTAGCGTCCGATGGTCTTGAAGCCCTCGGCCGTGAAGTACAGCTTTCCGTCGGCAAAAAGAACGTCGTGCGGGGCGCTGCGTTCGCCGGGATTGACACGTCGCAGTTCCTTCTGAGCCGCGAGATCGATCACCGCGATGCCCTCGCTGGGGCTGGCCACGAATGCCGTCGTGCCGTCTGCCGACACCGTTACCTCATGGGGATCTTTGACGGTGGGCACGCGGCCCAGTTCCTTGCGGCTCACCGGATCGACGATGGCCAGCGCGCTTGCGTCCCGGAGCAGCACGAGCAGCCGTGCGGGCGGCGTCGTTTGCGCGGCGGACAGGGCAGCCGTGACGCTGAGAGCGCCGAGCGACATCACCCACCGAACCCACGTCTTTTCTGAGCCCATGCAGCACCTCCCTCACCGCGCAGATTCTGCCACGAAAAGCGGCGCGCCGTTGGGCAAGAACGACAATCACCAGAGCGCTGCCTGTCCGCTGAGCGACCAGAAATCGCCCATAGCACGGGCGACCAGCGCGCGCGTGCGCGCGGCACACGTCGTGCTGATGACGACGATGTACAATCGGGCTGCGACGGCCCGATCGGGAGGCGTCGATGGCGGGCCTGGACGAACGGGTCGCGTATCTGGAAGGTCGGATGGAAGATCACACCGCACTAATGGCCGATCTCCGCGCCGATATAAGGGGTTTGCGCTCAGACATACGGTCGGAGATGACCGAGCTGCGGTCGGACATACGCCGGGTAGACCAGAAGATCGATCGTCACTTCATGTGGCTCGTCGGGATTCTCGTTGGCGTCGTTCTGGGGCTGGTCGGTCTGGCGCTCCAGGTTGCCCGGTTGCAGGCGGCCTAGAGCCCGCCGGCGCAAGTCCGGCTGAGGCCGGACACGACGTGCTCTCCCTACTGGCCGGACACCACGTACTCTCCAACCGTCAGCGCGCTATACTCCGAGCCGATGAGGCCGCGGCTTCACACGCGCGTTGCTGGTGCGTGCCTTGCGGTGCTGCTGCTTCTGCTGTCCGCTGCGACATCGGGACAACAGCCCCCTGCCCCCGACTGGACCCGTATCGAAGAAGAAACGCTGCGCCATTTTCAGGCGCTGGTGCGCTTCGACACGAGCGACCCGCCCGGCAACGAAAAGCCCGCGGCCGACTACCTCCGCCAGGTGCTCGAGCAGAACGGCATTCCCGTCCAGACGTTTGCTCTCGAGCCGAACCGCCCCAACGTCGTCGCCCGCCTGAAGGGGAACGGCAGCAAGCGCCCGCTGCTTCTCATGGGCCACACCGACGTCGTCAACGTCGATGCCGCGAAATGGACGCATCCGCCGTTCAGCGCCGCGCGCGCAGATGGCTACGTGTACGGGCGCGGTACGCTCGACGACAAGGACACCGTCACGACCGGCCTCATGGTGTTGCTCATGCTGAAGCGGCTGAACGTCCCGCTCGAGCGCGACGTCATCTTCCTGGCCGAGGCTGGCGAGGAAGGCAGCACGCGCGTCGGCATTCAGTTCATGGTCAACGAGCACTTCGCCGACATCGATGCCGAGTACTGCCTGGCAGAAACGGGCGGCATGGTGCGCGAGGGCGGGCAGATCAGGTACGGTACGGTGCAGACGCTCGAGAAGATCCCGCGCGCCGTGGAATTGACCGCCCGCGGCATTTCCGGCCACGGATCGGTTCCGCTGCTGACCAATCCCGTCGTTCGCCTGGGTGCGGCGCTCGGCCGCCTGGGCGACTGGCACTCGACCATCCGCCTCAACGAAACGACGCGTGCGTACTTCACGAGACTCGCGGAGCTGTCGTCGGGTGACGCGGCGCAGCGGTACCGCGATGTGCTCGATCCGCAGAAGGTGTCGCAGATTGACCGGTACTTCCACGCCAACGACCCGTCGAAGGCCGCGCTCCTGCACGCCACGGCGTCGCCGACGATTGTCGCCGGCGGGTATCGTCTCAACGTCATCCCGTCCGAAGCGAAGGCGCAAATCGATGTGCGCATCCTGCCCGATGACGACCCCGAGACTGTGCTGGAGAGCATTCGAAAGGCCGTCAACGACCCTTCGGTGACGGTCGCGTTCGCGCCGCGCGACGTGCGGCCTGGCGGGAAGACGGGGCTTGGAACAGAGGCGTTCAAAGCCATCGAGGCGAGCGTGCGTCGACAGTACGGAGCCACGACGCTGCCGATCATGAGCACCGGCGCGACCGACATGGCGTACCTGCGTGCCAAGGGCGTCCAGTGCTACGGCGTCGGCCCCGCGATCGATGCCGAGGACGCGCCCAAGGGCTTCGGTTCTCACAGCGACCAGGAGCGCATTCTGGAGAGCGAGCTCCATCGATTCGTGCGGTTTACATGGGATGTGGTAACGGAACTGGCGAGCAGGAGATAACAGAACATGCCGTTCACGCTTCTCGGTTCTCGGTTCTCGGTTCGTGTTCAGGTTCGAGTTTTCGCCGCCCTTGCGGCGCTCCTGCTATGCGCAACCACGGCAGCGCGGGCGGAGGTGACGCGTTTCGAGATCACCAGCCGTGCTGACCTGTCGTACGCGGGCTACGAAAAGATCGTGGGCCGCGTCTTCTTCGCCGTCGACCCGGCCGATCCGCGCAACGCGGTTATCGCCGACATCGACAAGGCGCCACGCAATGCGAACGGTCGCGTCGAGTTCTCTGCCGATTTCTACGCTGTCCGGCCGAAGACCGGCGGTAACGGCGTCGCGATCGTGGACGTGGTGAACCGGGGCAACCGGGTCACCCGCATGTTCAATCGCGTGACGGCCGGGAGCGACCCCGACGTGGGCGACGGCTTCCTGCTTCGTCGCGGCTTCACGGTGATTGCCATCGGCTGGGAGTTCGACCTGCCGGCGGGCGGCGATCTGCTGCGCATTCGCGTGCCGGCGGCGGACGGCGCAACCGGCATCGTCCGTACGCTGATCGAAGTCGACCGCCGCGCGCCGACCGTCCGGTTGAGCGAGGATCTGCCGGCGTATCCGCCGGTCGATCCCGCCGGCTCCGACACCGCGTTGACGGTGCGCGACCGGCTCTCGGACGCGCCGCAAGCGATTTCGCGCAGCCAGTGGCAGCTCTCGGGCGACGTCGTGTCACTCGACGGCGGGTTCGAGCCGGGACGTGTCTACGAGATCGCGTTTCGCGTCGCCAATCCACCGGTCGCTGGTCTCGGCCTCGCCGCGGTGCGCGACATTGCCAGCTGGGCCAAGCACGCCCCCGACGCCGTGACGCCCGCGAAGTATGTCTACGCCCATGGCCAGTCGCAGACCGGCCGGTTCCTCCGCGAGTTCCTGTACCTCGGGTTCAACGCCGATGAGCAGGAGCGGCTCGTGTTCGACGGCGTGATCGCGCACATAGCGGGCGGGGCCAGGATCGATATCAACCGCCGCGGGTCGACCCCAACCGCCGGCAACGCCCTCGTCGGAACGTTTCCGTTTTCGGATCGCGCCCAGCGCGATCCGGTGACGGGTGTGACCGAAGGCCTCCTCGAGAACGATCGCGCCCGACGCCATCAGCCGAAGCTGTTTCTGACCAACAGCAGCGTCGAATACTGGATTGACACCGGTCGCGCCGCGGCGCTCATCCACACCACGCCCGACGGGACGCGCGACGCCGCGCTTGGTGACAACGTCCGCGCCTACCTGTTCGCGGGCGCCCAGCACACGCCGGGGCCATTTCCGCCGGCGGCCGGAGGCCGCGGCCAACAGCGCGCGAATCCGCTCGACTATACGCTGTCGCTGCGCGCGCTCCTCGTTGCCCTCGATCGCTGGGTGAAGGATGGCGTGGCGCCGCCGCCGAGCCGCCACCCGCGGTTTGCCGATCGCACGCTCGTGCGCGCACAGGCTCTCGCGTTTCCGGCCATTCCGGAAGTCCAGTCGCCACGCATCGTCGCGCCGGGCCGCCGCGCCGCCAACGCGCTGCTGCCGTCTTCGGGCGGGGAAGGCGCGGTTCAGCCGCTGCTCGTGTCGCAGGTCGACGCCGACGGCAACGAGATGGCCGGGATTCGCCTGCCTGAAGTCGCCGTGCCGCTTGCGACTTACACCGGCTGGAATTTCCGCAACCCGCAGCTCGGCGGGATCGGCCGTCTGGTGGGGAACACCGGTTCCTATGTTCCCTTCGCGCGCACGCAGGCCGAGCGCGAGGCGCGGCGCGATCCGCGGCCGTCGATCGACGAGCGCTATCCGAGCCGCGGCGACTACTTGGCGAAGGTGCGGCAGGTGACCGAAGCCCTCGTCCGCGATCGCTACATGCTGGCGGAAGACGTCGACACAGTCGTCAACCGCGCGTCCGAGCATTGGGAGCTCCTCACGCGAACCGCCACCACCTCAGCCAGCGCGAGGTAAATGATGAAAGTTGTGCTCGCTTCGCTCGCCGTAGCGGCTTGTCTCATCACATCGGGCCAGGCCGCCCAACGTCCGCCGGTGATTGGCCGAACCGCTGGTGCATCGGCCGGTCACCCGTTGACGACCGCAGCAGCGATCGACATTCTGCAGAAGGGTGGTAACGCCTTCGACGCCGGAGTGGCGGCGCTGCTTGTTGGGGGCGTGGTCGAACAGGATCTGTACAGCCTTGGTGGCGAGGCGCTCGTTCTGGTGTACCCACGCAGCACCAAGAAGGTGGTGTCGGTCGTCGGCCAGGGGTGGGCGCCGAAGGGCGCAACGATTGCTTCTTACGTCGCGCAAGGCAAGACGCTGGACGGCGCAGGTCTGAATCCAGCCGTTGTCCCGGGCGCGCTGCACGCGGCGCTCACGGTGCTGGAACGCTGGGGCACGATGAGCTTCGAGCAGGTGTCCGCACGCGCCATCGAGTACGCAGGAGAGGGGTTTGCGCTGCGGCCGCTGACGGCGCAGGCCATCCGCGGCAATCTGGAATTCTTCAAGAACTGGCCGCAGAACCAGAAGTACTGGCTCAAGCCGGATGGCTCCATGTATGTGCCGGGCGATACGGTCAAGCTGCCAACGCTGGCCCGTACGCTGCGGCGGATGGTCGAGGCCGAGCGTGCGAACAAGTCGAAGGGGCGCTCCGCCGCTATCGCTGCCGCGCGCGACCGGTTCTACAAGGGCGACATTGCCGCCGAAATGGTGGCGTTTCTCCAGCAGCACAAAGCGCCCTTCGAGCTGGCCGACTTCGCCGAGTTCTTCGCAAAGGTCGAAGAGCCCGCCGTGACCAGCTACCGAGGCTACGACGTATACAAGCACGCGTTTGGCAGCCAGGGGCCGGTCTTGCTGCAGGCGCTCAACATCCTGGAGCAGTTCGATCTCCGCTCGATGAAGCACAACAGCGCGGACTATCTGCACACGGTCGTGGAGGCATTGAAGCTGGCGTATGCGGACCGCGACACCTATTACGCGGACCCCGCGTTTGTCCAGGTCCCGGGCGAAGGGCTGCTGTCGAAGTCGTACGCTCGCGACCGTGCCAGGCTGATTACGCCAGCGCGCGCATCGAGGGGGTTCATTGCGGGCAACCCGCTCACGTTCGATTCGAAGGTCAAGACGTGGTCGTTCTGGGTTGCGAACATGGCCGACGCGGTGCAGTCTGGCGCCAAGGCGCCAAATGCCGAGCCGATTCGAGGCACGTTCAAGGACACGACCCATATCGCCGTCATCGACAAGGATGGCAACGTGTTCGACAGCACGCCCAGCGGCGGCTGGATTGGCGGGGCGGTCATTCTGGGTGAGACCGGAATCGGCATGAGCGTGCGGGGTGAGCAGTTCTGGCTCGACACGACCCGCGCCGCGCAGCTCCGGCCCAGATCCAGGCCTCGCTATACGCTGACGCCGAGCATCGTGTTGAAAGACGGCGAGCCGTTCATGGCGCTTGGCACGCCGGGCGGCGACAACCAGGATCAGACCATCCTGCAGGCCTTCCTCAACGTCGTCGAGTTCTGGCCCGCGTGGTACCCGAACCTGCACGAGGCATTCGAATGGCCGCGCGTGCAGACGCTGCACTTCTACGGATCGTTCTGGCCGCACGATGCCGGATTCAACAAACTGAACGTCGAAGCGACGATTCCAGACGCGGTATTCGAGGAGCTGCGACGACGGGGTCATGATGTGGGACGGTTACCCGCCTACGGAATGTCCGGCTGCGCGACGGCGGTCCTCGTCGATCCCTCGACGCGCAACCGCATCGCCGGCGCCGATCCCAGGCGCGACTGCTATGCCATGGCGTACTAACGCGTGCAAGGCCTCAGGCCCCAGGCGTCAGGGCCCAGAGTGCGGAGCGTGGCGTAGAGCGGCGCCCTACGTACTCTCCGCAGTTGTCATCTCATCATTCGGTATCTCAGGCCAGGCGCCGCGATCTTTCACCGTCGTCGAAGCCACGATTGCCGACATGCAGAAGGCGATGGCGGACGGACGCGTCACGTCGCGCGACCTCGTTCAGCAGTCGCTGACGCGCATCGCGCTCTATGAAGACCGGCTCAACGCAGTGATTACCGTCAACCCACGTGCGCTCGAGGAGGCCGAGGCGCGCGATCGCGAGCGTGCAGCAGGGAAGGTGCGCAGCGCTCTCCACGGCATTCCAATCGCGCTGAAGGACAACATTCACACCACCGACATGCCGACAACGGGCGGCGCGCTGGCGTTCGCAGGGCTCATTCCGCCCTACGAGGCGACGATCACGAAACAGCTTCGCGACGCGGGCGCCGTCATCATCGCGAAGACGCAGATGACCGAGCTGGCCAATTGGGTGACCATCGGGATGCCCGGCAACTACAACAGCCTGACGGGCTACGGCTTCAATCCGTACGACCCGCGTCGCGATCCGCGTCATCCGACGGCCGATGGTCGTCCTGCACTCGGGCCGGGCGGATCCAGTTCAGGTGTCGGCACCGCGGCCAGCTTCTGGGCTGCCAACATTGGCACCGAAACGTCAGGGTCGATTCTCAATCCTTCGAACCAGACGATGCTGGTCGGCATCAAGCCGACGGTCGGGCGCGTGAGCCGCTACGGGATCATTCCACTCACTGCCGACCAGGACACGGCCGGCCCGATGGCGCGAACGGTTGCAGATGCGGCGCTGCTCCTCGGCGTCATCGAGAGCGACTCGCGCGATCCAAACGACCCCGCGACGGGTGCGTGTGCACGCCAGCGGGACTACACACGGGCGCTGGATCGTGGCGCGCTGAAAGGCGCACGCATCGGCGTGCCTCGCACGTTCTTCTACGAGCGCGCGTCGGTGCCGGGTCTGATGGACGCCCGGGGAGGCTTGAGCCCGCATCAACACGCGGCCATGGAAGAGGCGATTGCCGTGTTGAGGCGCGAGGGCGCGGTCGTCGTCGATCCCGCCGACATTCCAAGCGTCGTCGATTCCGACCGAGAGCGGAATTTTCTGGCGTGGGATGTCTGTCGCGGCTTCGAGAATCGGAAAGGACGTGATTCCGGCTGCTCCGTTGCCTTCAAGTACGGGATGAAGCGCGACTTCAACGCGTGGCTCGCCTCCCTCGGCGGCGCCGCGCAGGTGACATCGCTCGCTACGCTGCGCCGCTGGAATCTCGACCACAGCGCGGCCGGCGCGCTGAAGTACGCGCAGGAAAATCTCGACGTGTCCGACGAGATGGACGTCGACCGCGACCGCGCCCGATACCAGGCGGACCGCAAGAAGGACATCCTGTTGAGCGGCGCTCAAGGGATTGACGCCGCGGTAAAGGCACACCAGCTCGACGCGCTACTCTTCCCGGGCGCCGCCGGCGCGTCGATTGCCGCGAGGCCTGGCTATCCGACGGTGATCGTGCCGTTCGCGCTGATTGACAATGCGCCGACGCCCCCGTTCCCCGCAGGCTTTGCCGCGCGGCAGGCGCCTTTTGGCGTCAGCTTTACCGGGTCGTCCTGCAGCGAGCCCCGGCTGATCGCGCTTGCGTATGCCTTCGAGCAGGCCACCCGTCGGCGCGTCGCGCCTCTGTTGTTCCCCTGAGCGCGCCATCCGACGCCGGATCCCGGATCCCGGATCCCGATCGTCTTTAGGCTTTAGTCTCTGGACTTTGGGCCTGGGCCCTGGGCCCTGAGCCCTGGGGCCTTCTGATTTGGTGCATAATGCCCTGCGTCTAATAGGTAGTAGGGTCCCGGCGGACCTGGAGGAGGTAGGCAGATGCCCGCCCTTGGCTTTTTGACGCTGCTTCGCGCGCTCCTCGCCTACATAAGGGATCACGTCTCCGCGGATGGCGCATGGTGGATCCTGGGGCTGAACGGCACCCTGCTCATTCCCCTGATTTTTTCTGTGTTCTTCTATCCGACGGAGGTTTTGATCGGCGTTGGAGTCGCGTTTGTGCTGACCGTTGCCGCTCTCGTGGTGAACCGGATCGTCCGCACGCGCTTGCATCGGGCACGCGTAAATCAATCCCGGTCTTTAGTCTCTGGTCTTTAGTCTCTAGTGAACCGACCCTAAGGACTAGAGACCAAAGACCAAAGACCCTTTACTCCGACGCGGGAATCGCGGCCGGGCCTTGGGGCTGTGTCCCGTTGATGAACGCTTCGGTCGCGCCGGTGTCGAGCGTCACGAACACGATGTTACCGGGCGGCTCGAACTCCGGCGGGTTGCTGCGGTCGCCGCGCAGCTCGATATACACACGCATGAAGTCGATCCAGATGGGCAGCGCCGCTGTCGCGCCTGTTTCACCGTTGCTGCTGCCGCCAATCGGCTTCTTCTCGTCGTAGCCCACCCACACACCCACCGTGATGTTCGGATCAAACCCGACGAACCAGGTGTCGGTGTAGTCGTCGACCGTACCTGTCTTGCCCGCAAGCGGCCAATCGAGCGACGCAGCGGCGGCGCCGGTGCCGTGCTGGACGACGCCGCGCAGCAGGCTGGTCATCACGAACGACGTGTCCGCCCGAATCGCTTCGTGCGCTTCGGGGCGGTTCTGCTCGAGCACGTTGCCCTCGCGATCCGAAATGGCGCTCACGGCAAACGGCGTCATTCGCACGCCTTGATTGGGAAACACGCTATATGCGGCGGTCGTATCCACCAGCGTCGCTTCGGCTGAGCCCAGCGCAAGCGACAGAACCGGCGGGAAGCTGCCAGGGAAGCCGAACCGCGCCGCGTAGCTGGCAACCTGCTGCGGACCCACTTCCAGCAGCGCCTTCACCGCGGGAATGTTGCGCGACTGCTCCAGCGCATGACGCAGCGTCACCGGCCCTTCGAACTTGCGGTCGTAGTTCATCGGTTCATACAGCGGCTGGTTGGGCCCTGGCTCGAGCGACAGCGGCTCATCGACGAATATCGACACCGGTGTGAAGCCGCGGTCGATTGCCGTGGTGTACACGATCGGTTTGAACACCGAGCCGAGCTGCCGCCGCGCCTGCGTCGCGCGGTTGAACTTGCTGCGGTCGAAGCTGAATCCGCCGACCATTGCGAGGATCTCGCCCGTGCGGTTGTCGATGGCCACGAGCGCCCCTTCGAGCTCGGGCGACTGTTCCAGCGTGACCGCCTGCGGCGCTCCGTCGCGAACCTCGCGTACCTCGACTTCGATGAGATCGCCAACGCGAAAGAGGTCGGCCGCCGATGTTCGGCGCGTCCACGCGAACGCAGCCGCAGGAAGGTCCAGCACGTCCGCGCCGATGCGAATCTGGGCGTTCCCGCGCGTCCGTGCAGGCAGCGACGTCACGACCGCCGGAACGATGTCGCCGGCGCGAAACGGCTGCGACCACCGCGGAATGCCGAACCGATCGAGCTGATGTCCTTCGGCGACGATATTGCGGGCTGCGCGCCGGTAGCCGCTGCGCCGCTTGTCGACGCGCCGGAGACCCCGATCGATCGCGATATTGGCGGCATTCTGCAGCTCGGCGTCGAGCGTCGTTTGCACGCGCAACCCGGCCTGATACAGCGCGTCAGCGCCGTACTTCTGCTCGAGCATCTTGCGGACATCCTCGACGAAATATGGCGCCATCGACACGGGGGGTGTGGGCTGTCCCGGCAGTTGCAGCGGACGCGCCGCAGCCTCCTCGGCTGCCTGCTGCGAGATGAAGTCTTCCTCCACCATTCGCGCCAGAACGTAGTTGTTCCGTCGCGCGAGCGTCTGATCGGGATTGACGAATGGGCTGAGACGCGCGGGCGTCTGAACGATCGCCGCAAGCGTGGCGGCTTCGTCCAGCGTCAGATCCGTTGCGGCCTTGTTGAAATAGAGGCGCGCGCCCGACTCGACGCCGTACGCGCCGTGCCCCATCGTCACGTGGTTGGCGTAGAACGTGAAGATCTCGCGCTTCGTGTACCGCTTCTCGAGCTGAATGGCGACGATGGCTTCCTTGATCTTCCGCTCGAAGCCGCGAACGCCGGATCGCTGGAACACGCCCCCCTGCATGTAGTCCTGCAGGAAGAGCATGCGCGCCACCTGCTGCGTAATCGTGCTGGCGCCGAACCGCTGGCCGTACAGGATGTCGTTGATCGCCGTGATGACGATCCGCGAGATGCTGAGGCCGAAGTGTTGCTCGAAATCGGCGTCCTCGCTGGCCATGATCGCCTGACGGAGAACGGGAGCGATGCCGTCATAGTCGATGACCACGCGCCGCTCGATCGCGAACTCGCCGATTTCCTGACCGTCGCGGGCGAGGAGCCGCGTGATCGTGTTTGGTTGATACGAATCGAGCGCGCTGATTTGCGGAAGATCGTCCGCGTACGCGAAGAGCACGCCGCTGACCGTACCGAGGAGCGCGGCAACCAGGAAAAGTGCGGCTATGCCCGCCTGCCACGCCACGCGAACAACGACGCGGCGCCCCCCGGGATCGGACGTGCCGAATTCAGTCATCGATGTGGAAGCTCAGTATAACCTTTTGAAATCCTGAGCCTTACCGCTACGGGGCGTTCGAAATTGCGATCAAAGATTGAGTATATTACACTCAGTTTTAATAATGCGGCGTAGCTAAATGACGGGGTTCCAGGGCCCCGGGACCGCGCGAAGGACGCGACGACCATGAGCAAAATCATCGGCATCGATCTCGGCACGACCAACTCCGTGGTGGCGGTGATGGAGGGTGGCGAACCTGTTGTCATCACCAACCCGGAAGGCAGCCGCCTCACCCCTTCGGTCGTGGCATTTACCAAGACGGGCGAGCGGCTTGTCGGCCAGGTTGCCAAGCGCCAGGCGGTCACGAACCCCGAGAACACGGTGTTTTCGATCAAGCGGTTCATGGGACGGCGCTTCGACGAGGTCACCGAGGAGATGAAGATGGTGCCGTACCGCGTTGCCGCGGTCCCGAACGGCGACGTTCGCATCAAGATTGGCAACGAGGAGTACGCGCCTCCACAGATCTCGGCGATGGTGCTGCAGAAACTGAAGCAGGCCGCCGAGGAGTATCTCGGTCAGCCGGTCACCAGAGCCGTCATCACCGTCCCCGCGTACTTCAACGACGCGCAGCGGCAGGCCACCAAGGAGGCCGGCAAGATCGCGGGCCTCGAAGTGATGCGCATCGTCAACGAGCCGACCGCGGCGGCCCTGGCGTACGGGCTCGACAGGAAGAAGGACGAGACGATCGCCGTCTACGACTTCGGCGGCGGCACGTTCGACATCTCGATTCTCGAGGTTGGTGAGGGCGTCGTCGAGGTGAAGGCGACCAACGGCGACACCCACCTTGGAGGCGACAACCTCGATCAACGCATCATCGACTGGATCATCTCCGAGTTCAGGAAGAGCGACGGCATCGACCTCGGCAAAGATCGGATGGCGCTCCAGCGTCTGAAGGAAGCCGGGGAAAAGGCCAAGATGGAGCTCTCCACGGTCATGGAGACCGACATCAATCTTCCCTTCATCACGGCCGATCAGAGTGGTCCGAAGCACCTGCAGATGAAGCTCACCAGGGCCAGGTTCGAGCAGCTCGTGGACGACCTGCTCCAGAGAACCGTGGGACCGACGAAGCAGGCGCTATCCGATGCCGGAGTCGATCCGTCGAAGATCGACGAAGTGGTGCTCGTCGGCGGCTCGACGCGAATCCCGCGCGTGCAGCAGATCGTCAAGGAGCTGTTCGGCAAGGAGCCGCACAAGGGGGTCAACCCGGACGAAGTCGTCGCTGTTGGCGCGGGGATTCAGGCGGGCGTGCTGGCAGGTGAAGTGAAGGACCTTCTGCTGCTCGACGTCACGCCGCTCTCGCTCGGCATCGAAACGCTCGGCGGCGTGATGACGCCTCTCATTCCCCGTAACACCACCATCCCGACGCGTAAGAGCGAAGTGTTTTCGACCGCCGCCGACAGCCAGACGAGCGTGGAAGTGCATGTGCTGCAGGGCGAGCGGCCGCTAGCGCGCGACAACCGCACCCTCGGCCGCTTCCAGCTCGTCGGCATTCCGCCCGCGCCACGCGGCATCCCACAGATCGAGGTCACTTTCGACATCGACGCGAATGGCATCGTCAACGTATCTGCGAAGGACATGGGCACCGGCAAGGAGCAGAAGATCACCATCACCGCCTCGAGCGGCCTGAGCAAAGAGGAAGTCGAGCGGATGATGAAGGACGCCGAGTCGCACGCCGAGGAGGACAAGAAGCGGCGCGAGGAAATCGAAGTCCGCAACCGTGCCGACCAGGCGGTGTATGCCGGCGAAAAGATGCTGCAGGACATGGGGGGCAAGCTGGCGGCCTCTGACAAGGCGGCCGTCGAGGCGGCCATCGAGTCGCTGAAGAGCGCGATGTCTGCCAACGACATCACGGCAATGAACCGCGCGATGGAGCAGTTGACGCAGGTGCAGCACCGGGCTGCAGAGGCGCTGTACAAACAAGCCGGCGCCGGGGGCAGCACCGGTGGCGCTGACGCCTCGAGCTCGGCTGGCGCCGGGGCCGGAGGCTCAACGGCCGGGGGCGGTTCACAAGGCGACGTGATCGACGCCGAGGTGGTGGATGAGGAGAAGAAGTAAATCATCGATCATCGATTAGCAAATTCATGGATTTGTACATCGTGCTCGGGTTGTCGCACGGCGCCAGCGAGTCGGACATCAAGCGGGCGTACAGGCGTCTGGCGCGGCGGCTCCATCCGGATGTCAATCCGGGCGACCGCACCGCAGCGGTGCGTTTCCGCCAGATCGTCGAGGCGTACGAGACGTTGATGGATCCGCAGCGCCGTTCGCGGTACGACTTGGGCCAGACAACCGACGAGCAGGACGCGCGTCGGACCAGCGGGTTCGAGGGGTTCGATTTTTCCACGCGCGGCGTGGACCATTCAGCCACATTCGGCGACCTGTTCGCCGAAGTGCTGAGCGCCAGAGGGGCACGCCGTCCGTCTCCCGAGCGCGGCGCCGATCTGCACCAGAATCTACAGCTCGGCTTCGATGAAGCGTTCGCGGGGATCGTCCGTGCGGTGACGATTACGCGCCGCGAAACGTGCCGCACATGCCTGGCAATTGGCCGGACTCGCGTGAGCCCTGGTCCATGCCCCGCCTGCCATGGAGATGGCTGCGTTCAGTCCGTCCGCGGGCACATGGTGTTCTCACGCAGTTGTCCTGCGTGCGCCGGCACCGGTCAACAGCGGCCCCGGCCATGCGAGCGGTGTGGCGGCGCCGGACAGGAAACGCGGAGCGAGACCGTGCAGGTGCGGATTCGGCCTGGCATCAGCGACGGCGACCGTGTGCGTGTGCCTGGTAAGGGCAACGCGGGTCTGCACGGCGGTCCCGCAGGCGATTTATACATCTCCGTACAGATCGCGCCCAACCCGCTTTTCCGGCGCGAGGGCGACGATTTTCACTGTGTCCTGCCGATTGCGGTTCACGAGGCGGCCCTGGGAGCGCGAATCGACGTGCCGACGCCCGACGGCGGATTGACGCGCGTACGCGTACCACCCGGGACGCAGTCGGGGCAGCGTTTCCGGCTGCGCGATCGCGGCGCCGCCTCGGCGCGCAATGGGCAGCGCGGCGATCTCGTCGTCGAAGTGCGCCTGATGCTGCCGAAGATCCTGGACGAGCGCTCGAAGGAGCTGCTCCGCGAATTCGGTCGCATCAATGGCGAGAGCGTCAGGGAGCAGTTGCCGGGAGCGACAGGACACAGAGACACAGAGTCACAGAGGCAAGAAGGGTAATGGCGAAGCGTGCTGAACGCGGGAAGGCGTATTACATGATCAGCGCGGTGTCGCAGAAGTACAACATCCATCCGCAGACGCTGCGCCTGTACGAGCGTGAAGGGTTGTTGAAGCCATCGCGCACCGACGGCAACACGCGCCTCTACTCGGAAGAGGACCTCGAGCAGCTCGAGACCATTCTTGCGCTGACGCGCGATCTCGGCGTCAACTTGGCCGGTGTCGAGATCATCCTCAACATGCGCCGCAAGATGGAGCAGATGCAGGGCGAGGTCAACGAATTCATGGAGTACGTGAAGCGCGAGATGGCCCGCGGCATCGACGACTGGGAGCAGCGCCTCAGCACGGCGCTCGTCAAGTCGACGCCCACCGATCTCGTAAGGCACACGCCCCAGACCGCTGACGCGGAAATTCAAAAATCAAAAACCAAGATTCAAAAATAGTTTTGCATTTTGCATTTTGAATTTTGCATTTCAGCGTTACGATCACTCGTGCTCTGCACAATCTGCGACGGCACCGGTTGGAAGCCGGTTGAGGAAGACGGCGTCTCGCGCGTGGTGCGGTGCGACTGCTGGAAGCGCGCGTCGGCCGATCGACTGGCGCGCGATGCCGATATCCCTCCTCGCTACGAGAAGTGCGACCTCGACAACTTTCACGACTACGACGATTCATTGAGCAAGGCCGTGGGTCGCGCACGGCGCTTCGTCGAGGAGTTTCCCGCCGTCGAGCGGGGACTGCTGTTCTACGGGCGGCCCGGTCTCGGGAAGACGCATCTGGCGATTGCGTGCCTGAAGCTCGGGGCGCATTCCCGTGGGCTGCGTGGCATCTTCTACGACACCCGGGAGCTGCTTCGACGGATCCGCCAGTCGTACGACCCCGTTTCGAGAACGACCGAATCCGAGCGCGATGTCGTGAACGCGGTCGTGAATGCAGATCTGTTGGTGCTCGACGACATCGGTGCTGAGCGTGCCACCGAATGGGTCGAGGAAATGCTCCACCTCATCGTCAACGCGCGATACAACGACCGTCGCCCGACGGTCTTTACGACAAACTATCCTATCGAGCCGCCGTCGGAGGCCAAGCACGCGGAAACGCTGCTGGAACGAGTTGGATTTCGGATGTATTCGCGGCTGCAGGAGATGTCGGACTTCGTGCACCTCGAGGGCGTGGATTATCGCGAGGCCGGCCCGAATCCGTCGGCTGAGCAGCTGGCGCGCCTCAGCCAACGCGGAAGTCGGACCCACAGGCACCTTCCCGGTCCCAGTTCGAAATCGCAGATCAAAGCGCGCTTCCGCAGCACGGAACCGGCGCCGGACTTGAAGTGGCCAGGTGGACGGGCTGGATCCTAGTAATTCAAAATTCAAGGTTCAAAATTCAAAAGTCAGAGTGCAACGGTGCAAGAATGGATGTGCATTCGCATTTTGAATGGTGTTTTGCATTTTGAATTTTGCATTTTGAATTAATGCCTCTCGGTCTTTACATCCACGTTCCGTTTTGTTCGGCCATCTGCAACTACTGCAATTTCAACCGCGGCCTGTTCGACGCTGCGGTGAAGGAGCGGTATGTAGCTGCGCTGCTCGCCGAAATCGATCGCGCGGCCGACGGCGCGCCGGCCGACACCATCTACTTTGGGGGTGGCACGCCGTCGCTGCTGGAGCCGGACGAGGTGGCGGCAATCGTCGAGACCTGTCGTCGCTCGTGGGCGGTGGCGCGCGATGCTGAAATCACCCTCGAAGCAAATCCCGAGACGGTCACGCCTGAGCGTCTCGCGGGTCTGCGTGCAGCCGGCGTGAACCGGCTGAGTTTCGGCGTCCAGTCGTTCCGAGACGCCGAGCTCCGGCGTCTGAGCCGGCTCCATTCGGTCGACAAAGCCGTCGCGGCGTTTCAGAGCGCGCGGCGCGCCGGATTCGACAACATTTCGCTGGACCTGATGATGTGGCTGCCGGAGCAGTCGGTGGCACAGTGGCTCGAATCGGTCGACGGACTCATCGCGCTCCGCCCTGAGCACGCGTCGATGTACCTGCTCGAAATCTATCCGAACGCGCCGCTGCGCGACGCGATGGCGCGCAGCCGATGGTCCCTGGCCCCCGATGACGACGCCGCTGAGATGTATCTGTCGGGTTTCGACAGGATGGACAAGGCTGGCTACGTACAGTACGAGATCTCGAACGCGGCGCTCCCCGGACGCGAGGCGCGCCACAACGTGAAGTATTGGACCGACGGCGAGTGGCTAGGGTTTGGCTGCGGCGCGCACTCCGCCCGGCAGGGCGTTCGCTGGAAGAATCTGTCGGCTACCGAAGAGTACATTTCGACTGTGGCTGCCGGAGGACGGGTGGCGACCGACCGGCGGCCGCTCACCCACGACGAGCGACTCGAAGAGGCGCTGTTCATGGGGCTTCGCCTGACAGCCGGCCTGGATTTACAGGCGTTGAAAGATCGTTACGGTGTGGATGTCTGGGGCGAGTATGGCTCCGAGCTTCAACCCTTCATAGATTCGGGACTTTTGGTTTATGATGGCCGGTCGCTGCGGATGCCTCGTCCAGGAATGCTTCTTGCTCACGAGATGATGACCATTTTCATCCGCTCGACTGTACGGTAGATTAACCGCCTTTGTTTCCAGGAGGCTTGACGATGCGACGACTGTCCGGGTTACTACTGGCTGGCGCGATCATGTTGCTGCCGGCGTTTTCGCAGGGCCACGGTGGCGTCCGCGCTCAGGCTGCACAGGCGCTGACGTTCGATGGCGACACCGCGATTCTGACGGTCACCATCAAGCCGGACAAGACCGCCGACTTCGAGCAGATTATGGCTGATGTCCGCACCGCGCTCATGAAGTCGGAGAAACCTGAGCGCAAGCAGCAGGCCGCAGGCTGGAAGGTCGTGAAGAGCGCCACCCCGATGAAGGACGGCACCATCGTCTACATGCACGTGATCGACCCGGTTGTGAAAGGCGCCGACTACACGATCCTCGCGATCCTGTACGAGGCGACTTCCGATCCGGCCGCGCAGCGGGCCATCTTCGAGAAGTACCGGGATGCGTTCGCGGCGAGCCTGGGAGGCGGCGCGTTTACGACCGTCGTCGACCTCTCGAAGCCGTAATTCCCCGTCCGACGGGCCGTTGGTCACGAGCCACGAGCGGCACTCCGCCGCCCGTGGCTCTTTTTGTATAGAGTAGCGTTCATGCGAATGGTTGCTCTCGGCGGGTCCGCTTCGCGGAACCCGCCCTACGTACGTAGGCCGGGTGCCGCAGCGAGGCGATGCATCGGCTGCGGACCCGGCATCATTCTCGTTGCGGCGCTCATGAGCGCGCACCCGTCGGCGCAGGTTGCCTCCGCACCCCAGCAGCCGCCCGCAATTCCGCCGCCGCAGCCGGCGCAAGGCGTTTCTCAGCAACCTGCACAGCCTGCCGCTCCGCCGGTCGTGCCCGCACCGGTTGTGCCGCCCGTTGCGCTCGGTGCGCGGACGTTCACGACGCCAACGGGCGTCATCTTCAACGTCGTTCGACCGGAGCGTGTCGTCGATTTCGAGATGGTGGTTGGATACCTGCAGGCAGCGCTCGAAAAGTCGACGGACCCCAAGGTGCGCGAACAAGCGCGGGGCTGGCGCATGTTCAAGGCGAGCGAACCCGGTCCGAACGGCACCGTCCTGTACGTCTTCTTGATGGATCCTGCCGTGGCTGGCGCCGACTACGCGCTCGGACCGATCCTCAGCGACGCGTATCCGGATCAGATCGAGCAGATCTGGAAGTTGTATCAGGGTGCGTTGGCGGGCGGAGGGAGCCTGCTCAATCTCACTCCTGTGAAGCCGCCACCTCTTCCGCCGGCCGGCGCAGCGCCTGCGACGGCGCCATCTCCTGACCCGCGTCCGGGCCCGCCGGCGGCGCCGTAGACATTGACGAATTAACGGATTGACGGATTTACGAATTTACGAGTTGCGCAGAGTTGCGCAGATGAAATCCGTCAATTCGTAAATCCGTCAATCCGTCAATTCAGAATGCGAGATTGAGCCCCGCGTAGATCCGATGCACCGTTGAGTGCAGTGGCTCGCCGCGCAGGCTGAAGACGCGATAATCCAGCCTGGCGCGGATCGGCCCCAGCACAGAAATCTTCGCGCCACCTCCGGTGTTGAATCCGACGTGGGTTTCCTGGAGCGCCTCGAGGCGCTCTCGATATATGCCGGCTCCGGTGGTGAAATAGAACTGTATGCCCGCGATTGGAAACGGCGTCTGCAGCAGGACGTTCCCCATCCCCGTGCGCAGGGATGGCGCTGCGTCTTCAAGCGATTCGCCAGTGTCCGAGAATTCAAACTCGAAGCCGACCACGACGAGCCCGGCGCCGAGCGCGAGCCCTTTTGCGGTTCGGTTCGTCGGCGTGACGGTGCTGCCTACAAACACCGTCGCATCGGCGAAGACTGGAGTCGAAACAGCGAACAACAGCGCCAGTACCAATAACGTCGGGCGTGGGGGCGGACATGCGGAAGGACGCGGCCGAATGCGAAGCATGCTGAATGATACGATCGGTTGGTGGTTGGTGGTTGGTGGTTGGTAGGCCACCAACCAATAACCACCAACCACTCACTGATCGAGCATGGACCTTCGATTTACACCTGATCAGGAGCTCCTGCGCCGCAGCGTCCGCGAGTTTGCCGAGACGGAAATTCGCCCGCACGTGATGGAGTGGGACGAAGCGCAGCACTTTCCGCCCGAGCTGAGGCCGAAGCTCGCAGCGCTCGGGCTGATGGGCATCCAGGTTCCCGATGAGTTTGGCGGCGCCGCCATGTCGGCGGTCGACTACTGCATCTGCATCGAGGAGCTCGCGCGGGTCGATCCGTCGATTTGTCTCTCGGTTGCCGCCCACAACGGACTGGGAACTGCGCATGTCGCTGCTTTCGGAACTCGCGAGCAGAAGCTCAAATACCTTGTGCCCCTTGCGCGCGGCGAGAAGCTGGCGGCGTGGGCACTCACCGAGGCGTCGGCGGGTAGCGACGCCGCGGCGATCCGGACGACGGCCGTGCGCGAGGGCGATGGCTGGATGATCAACGGCTCGAAGCAGTTCATCACGCATGGACGAACTGGCGATCTGATCGTCGTCATGGCCGTGACCGCGCGTGGCAAAGGCAGTCGCGGCATATCCGCGTTCGTCGTCGAGCGCGGCACACCGGGGTTTCGTGCCGGCAAGAAGGAAGACAAGCTTGGGATGCGGGCGAGCGAAACGAGCGAGGTGATCTTCGAGAACTGCCGTGTCGGCGGTTCACAGATGCTCGGCGTCGAGGGACAGGGGTTCATCAACGCAATGCAGGTGCTCGACGCCGGCCGCATCGGCATTGCTGCGCTCGCCGTGGGGCTGGCACAGGGGGCGTACGAGGCGGCGCGCGACTACGCGTTCGTACGGAAACAGTTCGGCCAGCCGATCGGAACGTTTCAGAGCATCAGGGCCAAGCTCGTCGAGAATGCGGGCCTCATCGACGCCGCGCGGCTGCTGACCTATCGGGCCGCGTCCATGCGCGAGGCCGGGCGCCGGACGACGCTGCAAGCGGCAATGGCCAAGCTGTATTCGAGCGAAGTGGCCGTGCGCGTGGCGGACGATGGCGTCCAGATTTTTGGCGGCTACGGGTTTGTGAAGGACTATCCCGCCGAGAAATACTTCCGCGACGTGAAGCTCACCACCATTGGCGAGGGAACCAGCGAGATTCAGCGGCTGGTCATCGCCCGTCAACTCCTTGCCGCCTGATTCGAAGCTGGTCGCGGGTGTACTCGCCGGCGACAGCCGCGCCCTCGCGCGCGCGATTTCGCTTGTCGAAGACGAGGCCCCCGCAGGAATTGAGCTCTTGCGAGTCCTTCATCCAAACACCGGGCGCGCCTATTTCGTCGGTGTGACCGGACCACCTGGTGCGGGCAAGAGCACGCTGGTCGATCGGCTGACGGTGGCGGCGCGGCGCGAAGGCCAGCAGGTGGGTGTGATTGCCGTCGATCCTACCAGCCCCTTCACTGGCGGCGCCGTACTGGGCGACCGCGTTCGGATGGGACGGCACGCGATGGACAGCGCCGTTTTCATCCGGAGCATGGCGACGCGCGGTCAGCTCGGTGGGGTGGCGCGCGCGACCGGCGATGTCGCTGCCATCCTCGACGCCGCAGGCAAGAACGTCGTCATCATCGAGACCGTGGGTGTGGGTCAGGACGAGATCGAGATCACTCGAACCGCAGACATTTCAATCGTCGTGCTGGTGCCCGGCGCCGGAGACGACGTCCAGGCTCTCAAGGCGGGAATCATGGAGATCGCCGACATCTTTGTCGTCAACAAGGCCGACCACGAGGGAGCGGACCGCCTGGTGCACACGATTGCCGCCAATCTGGCCCTGCAGACCTACGGGCCCGGCGAATGGAAGCCGCCAATCCTGAAGACGATTGCGACGACGGGGGAAGGCATTCCGGAGCTGTGGGACGCCGTCGCACAATTTCGATCGCAGTCCACACAGGCCGGGAGCCGCCGGCGCGCCCGGCACGAACATCGGTTGCGCGAGCGGCTGGGGCATCAGTTCCTGCAGCATCTCGAACGTGCCTTGCCCGAGGGCGAGCTGAGCCGTACTATCGATCGCATCGCATCGGGCGACATCGATCCATACTCCGCCGCTGCCGAACTGATAGAAGAGTACGTGGGGCGGGTGCCGCGCAGCGTTGGGGAGCAGGCGCAAGCGGACCCACCGGAGCGACACGGTACGTAGGGCGGGTGCCGCGAAGCGTTGAGAACAGGCGCGAGCGGACCCGCCGAACGACGATGAAAGCAGCGTTGGATCATATCGGTATCGCCGTCAGGAACCTGGACGAAGCACTGGCGTTCTACCGCGACGCGCTCGGGCTCGAGATTCATCCGCCCGAGGAGATCGCATCGCAACGGGTGCGCGCGCATTTTGTGCCTGTCGGCCAGTCGGCGCTGGAACTGCTCGAGGCAACAGGCCCCGAGTCGCCGATCGCGAGATACCTGGAACGGCGTGGGCCTGGTCTGCATCACATCACGCTCCGCGTCGAGGACATCGAGGCCGCGCTCGAACAGCTGCGCGCCCGCGGCGTCAGGCTCATCGACGACCGTTCGCGGGCCGGCGCAGACGCAGCGCTCGTCGCGTTCGTTCATCCGTCCGCCGCGCACGGCGTGCTGGTGGAGCTGAAGCAGGCAGCGCGGCCACCCCATGCGCTTGCGGTGAAGCGGATTCCTTGGGGCAGCCTCGGCCTCACGAGCCTGCACGATGGAACGTTTCGCCTGGACGGCGGGGCGATGTTCGGGGTGGTGCCGCGTCCGCTGTGGGACACCGTTGCGCCGCCGGACGACCGCAACCGCATTCTGCTCGGCATGCGTCCTCTTGTCGTCGAAGCGGACTGGGGCCGGATGATCGTCGACTGCGGCGCTGGCGACAAGATGAATCCGAAGCAGCGGGATATCTATGCCCTCGATCGCGCTCAACACCTCGACCACGCGCTCTCGGAAGCAGGGCTGACGGCGGATGCCATCGATATCGTGCTTGCCACGCACCTGCATTTCGACCATTTTGGCGGCGCAACGAAGCGGGTGGACGGAGAGATCGTGCCGCGGTTCGCGCGAGCGCGGTACGTCATCCGAACGGCAGAATGGCACGATGCAACTCACCCGCACGAGCGGAACCGGGCCAGTTATCTTCAGGAAGATTTCGTGCCGCTGAAAAGCGCAGGCGTCATCGACTTCTTCGACGACGACCAAGTCATCAAGCCGGGTGTCCGCGTCGTTCGCACCGGCGGTCACAGCGGCCAGCATCAGATCGTCTTCATCGAGTCGGGCGGGAAGACGGCAGCGTTCACCGCAGATCTGATTCCGACGACGGCTCATATCCGTGACGCGTGGATCATGGGGTACGACCTGTTTCCCATGGACACCCTTGCGTTCAAGCGGCGTTTCATCCGCGAGGCGATCGAACGCGAGTATCTGATCTTCTTCGAGCACGATCCGATCGTTGCGGCGGGATATATCCGCGAGAAGGACGGCAGGCGCTACGTCGAACAGGTCCTATAGGCTGGTTGGTAGTCGGTAGTTGGTAGTTTGCAAATCCGTAGTAGCGCGCAGGCTTTAGCCTGCGCGGCGGTGACGGTAGACCGTTGCCTGCGCGCCGTCTTCGGCCCTCGCGACACTCGCTATAATCAGCCCACATCTTCATGGCACTGACGCCTGGCATGCGAATCGGCCTGTACGAAGTCACCACGCTTCTTGGCGCCGGCGGAATGGGGGAAGTGTACCGGGCACTTAAGGCGCGCGTGACCCTCAAGTAACGTAACCACCAACTACCAAGCACCAACCAACCATGGAACGAGCTCAAATCGGCATCATCGGCGGCAGCGGTTTGTACGACATGCCTGGCGTCACGAACCGCGAGGAAGTGAAGCTCACGACGCCATTTGGTGAGCCATCCGGCCCATACGTGCTGGGGACGCTCCGCGGACGGCGCGTGGCCTTCCTGGCGCGCCATGGAGCAGGGCATCGAGTTCTTCCGTCGGAGATCAACTTCCGCGCGAACATCTTCGGCATGAAGCTGCTTGGCGTCGAACACATCCTGTCGGCCAGCGCCGTCGGCAGCCTGAAGGAAGAGTACCGGCCGCTCGACATCGTGATTCCCGACCAGTTCTTCGATCGCACGAAAGGGAGGGCGAGCACGTTTTTTGGCCGCGGCCTCGCCGCACACGTCGGTTTCGCGCATCCGTTCTGCCGCATTCTGAGCGGGCTGGTGTACGAGAGCGGGCGGTCGGCTGGCGCCACCGTACACAAGGGTGGCACCTACGTGTGCATGGAGGGGCCGCAGTTCTCGACGCTTGCCGAATCGAAGCTGTATCGCTCGTGGGGGATGGACATCATCGGCATGACGAACCTGCAGGAGGCCAAACTGGCGCGCGAGGCGGAGATTTGCTACTCGACAATCGCACTCGTCACCGACTACGACTGCTGGCATCCCGATCACGACTCGGTGACGGTGGAGATGATCATCGGCAACCTGACGCACAACGCAAAAACGGCGCAGGAGATCATCGCGGCTGCGGTTGCGAGACTGCCGTATCCACGGACCTGCGAGTGTGCGTCAGCGCTCAAGTACGCGCTCGTTACGCGTCCTGATGTCATTCCCGATCAGGTCAAGAAGGAACTGGCGCCTCTGGTGGGAAAATATCTGGCATTGACGGATTGACGCATCTACGAATTTACGAATTGCAATAAGGCAATCAAATCCGTGAATTCGTAAATCCGTAAATTCGTCAATTCATGTCTCTATGAAACTGATCGTCACTGGTTCGATCGCCTACGACTATCTGATGTCGTTTCCGGGGAAGTTCACCGAGCATTTCCTCGCGGAGCACATGCAGCGCGTCAGTCTCAGCTTCCTCGTGGACTCCATGGACAAGCGTCGGGGCGGATGTGCGCCGAACATTGCGTATACGCTTGCGCTGCTCGGCGAGCGACCGTACCTCATGGGAACCGCCGGGCAGGACTTCGGCGAGTACCGTCAGTGGCTCGAGGCGGCCGGCGTGGATACGTCGCTGGTACACCAGGTGCCCGACAAGTTCACGGCGTCGTTCTTTTGCAGCACCGACACTGAAAACAACCAGATCGCGTCGTTCTACACGGGGGCGATGTCCCACGCGTCGGAGCTGTCGTTCCGCACGATTCAGGAGCCCGGCCTCGTCGTCATCTCCCCGAACGATCCCGCCGCGATGGTCCAGTACGCGGAGGAGTGCCGGACGTTGCGGATTCCGTTCATCTTCGATCCGGGCCAGCAGTGCGCCCGGATGTCGGGACCCGAGTTGAAGGACGGCATCCTCGGCGCCCGCGTCGTGATCTGCAACGACTACGAGCTGGAACTGATTCGGCAGAAAGCGGAGATGGGCGAGGGGGATGTCCTGAAAGTGGCCGACGCGTTGATCGTCACGCGCGGCGAAAACGGTTCCTCCGTGTACGAGAAGGGCAACAAGGTCGACGTCGGGGCCGTGCGGCCCAATCGGATCGTCGATCCGACCGGCGTCGGCGATGCCTTTCGTGGTGGCCTGATGAAGGGAATGGCCGCCGGCGCGCCGTTGCAGGTGTGCGCCCAGCTAGGCAGCGTCGCGGCCACCTACGCGCTGGAGCACCTGGGCGGCCAGAGCCATGCCTACACCTTCGAGGAGTTCAAGGCGCGGTACGAAAAGCACTTTGGCCCCCTCGAACTTGAGAATCGTTCGCAGTCACGGGCCACAGAGACACGGAGACACAGAGAATGAGTCGCTGGCGTGCCGCCACGAGCCGCGTGACGCGGCGGAGGGCGGCGCGCGATTGCGGTCTTGAATCACATCCCGGCTTCCATGAGAATCTCTAGGACCGCTATACGGCTTCATCACAACGGGTACGAAATTCTCGTTTTGGAGCCGTACAGCGGTCCAGAGGAGGGTGCGATGAGATACCCGGTCAATGAATTGCTGCTGGGTGCTGTGCTGATGTGCGCCCTGAACCTCACGGGTCATGCCCAGGCGCCCACGCCCACGCCTGCGCCCCCACCGACGAAGACGGTTCGCGCCGTGGCGAATTTCGTGACGGTGACCGACCAGATCATTCGTGCGCCCAGGCCCGAGGATTGGCTGGTCTACCGCGGAAACTATCAGGGCTGGGGGTACAGCGCACTCAACCAGATCAACAGGAGCAACGTCAAGAGTCTGCAGCTGGTCTGGTCGCGCGCCATGGAGCCCGGCACCAACCAGGCCACACCTCTCGTTTACAACGGCGTGATGTACCTGGGGAATCCTGGCGACGTGATTCAGGCAATCGATGCCGCCACCGGCGACCTGATGTGGGAGTACCGGCACCCGCTTCCGCCGCTGACCTCGATGCGCAACCAACTTGGGCAGCGGAAACGCACTATCGCGCTGTACGGCGACCTTGTCTATACGGTCACCTGGGACAACATCGTCCTCGCGCTGAACGCCCGCACCGGCGAGAAGATCTGGCAGACCGATCGCGGCGGCGACCTGTACGTCAGCAACTCGAGCGGTCCCATCGTCGCCAACGGCGTGGTCGTCGCCGGTAGCACGTGCCAGTATGCCGGCTACGGGTGCTATGTCACGGGCCACGATGCCAGGACGGGCAAGGAGCTCTGGCGCAATACGATGATTCCCCGCCCGGGCGAGCCGGGGGACGAGACGTGGGCCGGCTCCCCGTTCGAAAGCCGGTGGATGACGGGCGTCTGGGGTCACCTCACCTACGATCCCGAGCTCGACCTCGTCTACTACGGATCGAGCGCCGTAGGCCCCGCCTCCGAAGCGCAGCGCAAGATGCCGGGCGCAACCATGGCCGGCACGAACACGCGCTTCGCTGTGCGGCCAAAAACCGGCGAAGTCGTCTGGAAGCATCAGGTGCTGCCGCGCGACAACTGGGATCAGGAATGCACCTTCGAGATGATGATCATCAACACGCCAGTCAACCCTCAGGCCGCCGGCATGCTCTCAGTCAATCCAAACGCGCGCCGCGGGCCACGGAAGACGCTGACGGGTGTTCCCTGCAAGACGGGCATTGCCTGGAGCTTCGATGCCGCGAGCGGTGAGTTTCTGTGGGCGCGGGCGACCAACGAGCAGAATCTGGTCGCCAGGATCGACCCGAAAGGGCTTGTCACGGTCAATGAAGATGCCGTGCTCAAAGAGATCGGCAAGACCTATCACGTATGTCCCACGTATGGCGGCGGTCGCGACTGGCCGTACGGCGCCTACAGTCCGCGGTCCAACGTCATGTTCGTGCAGTTGACGAATCTCTGCATCGATTCGACGGCGCGCACAGATCGAGGTCCGCAGCCGCAGTTCGTCTACAACACCACCAACGTAGGAAAGTTTGCGACCGGCAAGGACAAGGTGGGCCGCATCGACGCGATCTCGGTGGAAACCGGCAAAACCTTGTGGAGCTGGGAGACACGGGTGGTGAATTACTCACCGATCCTTGCGACCGGCGGGGGGCTTTTGTTCAACGGCTCGATGGACCGTTACCTTCGGGCGCTGGATGCCGACAATGGACGAGTCTTGTGGCAAACGCGGCTGGCCGCGCAGGCGGTCGGCGGTACCGTGACGTATTCAGTCAACGGCCGCCAGTACATTGCCATCACGGCCGGTGGCGGCCCGATCGCGGCACTCTCGGTGGGCATGACTCCTGAAGCGGACACGACTAGCGGCGGCAACGCTGTGTACGTTTTCGCGTTGTCGCAGTAGAGATCGAATCGTTCGAGTCGTTCGGGCGGGTTGCGTCGCCTACGGCTTCGCGGCCCGCCCAGGATCGCGGAATTCTTTGTTGTAGCCCTCGACTTCGTTCATCGGCGCGCAGATGCCTTCCGTGATGCCTGCGTACAGCCCGTACCATCCAAAATACGTGATCGCATCGTCGGGCATGCGCTTGTAGGTCTTCTTGGAACCCACGTATGGAGCGGTGTAGTACTCAGGATCGTAGAGCGTCAACTGCAGTTCCAGGGTGTTGGCGTCGACCCGTCTCCAGGTTTCTTCGATCCGCGCGCGGAAGCTCTTGGGATTGCCCTGGTTGTCGAGCCATGCGCGTTCGTCAAGACCGACTGTGTTGACGACAAGCGTGTTGCCATTCCACCTCGCGACCGAGTGCCCGTACCACGCGGGCCCGAGGTTTTCGAGGTGCTCACCAGACGGCACGTTTCGGCCATCGGTCCAGAGGACCCGTACTCGGTGCTCCCACTGGAAAAGCTGGAGGATCCTGTTGGGCAGCATGACGAGTTCCATCGGCTCATCGTCGTTCAGCAGCCGCGGAAATCCCATCGGGTTACACGCGTACCACGGGGCGTTCCCGAACGCGCCAGGGGTGTCGGCCCTACGTCCGGCCTTTGCCGCCGCGCCCGCAGGGGTCAGGGGTGGGGCCGGGGTGCCCAGACTGTGATCGTTTCTGGTCAACGTCCAGATTCCAGAGAGATCGCGCGGATCGAATTTCTTGTCTCCAACGTTGGCCTCATAGCGGGTCACGACCCTTTGCCTGTCGTCCTGCGCATACGCGGCCACGGCGAGTGGAAGTACGAGGAGCATCAACGAGACGATTCGACCTCGCATGTGCGATCTCCTAATTCGCCGGATTTGCTCCGGTTTCGCGCGACATGATTTCCGACCCATCCGCGAGGATGACTTTCACGACAATCGCCGTGGGCCCGCCGTTGGCCGCGGGGTTGACGATCGCGGTGATTTCCTGGCCAATTGTCAGCGTATTCCGGTGATAGCCTGCCTGCGCCAGCTGGCTGACTCCGGCGTTCTCGAAGCCCCACGTCATGACGCTGCCGTCGGCACCCTTCACGTCCATGTAAATCACGACATGCGGATTACGCCAGTCGATTCGGGAGACGATGCCCTTCAACGTCACCCGCGTCTTCATGTCGTAGGTTGCGCCCCGGCCATGATGGGCGATGAGCGATTCGGGCAACGCAAGGACCGCGATCAGGATCCACAGTATCGGCAACTTCTGCATCGGTACGGCCCTCTCTGATTTGGCTGCTTTTTGGGGAATGGTAGGGTCCGATACCTGGGGTGTCAACTGCCGCAATAACCTCGCACGGGTCCGGCTGAAGCCGGACACTACGTGTCAGCCGTCAGCGGTCGAACGACTCGCGCCGGCTCGATTCGGTGAGTTTGATCACATAGCGCTCGGGGTCTTTCCGGAACATCTCCTGCATCTCGCTGAGGGTCCGGGCGCCGCTGTAGCTGATCGCCGAGCACAGGTGCTTGATGATGTCGCGGAGCAGCGGCCGCACGGAGCCGCGCGCCGGAACGCTCACTTCCATCCCTTCCGCCCCGAGCGCTTCCACGTCGGCGGCCTCGGCATCCTCGACGTCGAGCCGATCCACGATCGCCTGCAGCGACGCCATTCCGCGAAACACTTTGAAGGGCACGTTCACCGTCTTGTTGGAGTCGGGTACGACCACCGGTTTCTGCACGACCTCGCCCGGCGTTTCCGTTGTTCCCGCGAGCATGCCGCCCAGCATGACCGCGTCCCCGCCAAACGTCAGCGCCTGCACGAATGCGCCGTGGCGCTTGACGCCGCCGTCGGCGATGAGCGGCACCCGTCCCCCGGCTGCGGCCCGACACTCGGCCAGCGACTGCACCTGCGGCACGCCGTAATTCGTGTTGAGACGGGTCGTGCATCCACCGCCGGACCCGATGCCGACCTTGATGCCGTCGACGCCCCGCTCGAGCAGAAACCGGACGCCATCCGCGGTGGCCACGTTGCCGGCGATGAGCTCTGCGTCGCCAAACCGCTTGCGGAAGGCTTCGATCGCGCGTGCCATGACGGCGGAGTGACCATGAGCGATGTCGATGACGACGACATCCACGTCAGCGCGCAGCAGCTCGGCGGCGCGCTCGAGGTAATCGCCCGTGGCACCAATTGCGGCGCCCACGCACAGGCGGCCCTGTCCATCCCGCGTAGAGAACGGAAGCTGCCGCTGCGCGAGCAGATCCTTGGCCGTGATGAGCCCGCGCAGCGTGCCGTCGGCGTTGAGGAGCGGAAGCTTCTTGATCTTGTGCGTCCGCATCAGCTCTTCGGCGCGGGCAGGGCCCACATCGCCTGAGTGCGCGACGAGCCGATCGCGCGGCGTCATTCGCGATGCGACGGCGCCGCGTTCATCGGCAAAACGCAGATCGCGAGTGGTCAGCAGCCCCTGCACACGCCGCTGCTCGTCCACGACAACCAGCGTTCCAACGCCCGTCTCGCGCATGCGGATCGCAGCCTCGTGCAGGGTTGCATCGACGGCGATGGTGTACGGATCGCCGATGACGCCGTGCTGTGTGCGTTTGACGATCTGGACCTCACGAACCTGCGGCTCGATTTCGCCGCTGCGAAAGCCTCGGTCGATGATGCCGATGCCGCCTTCCTCGGCGACTGCGATCGCCATCTCGGACCGCGTCACGGTGTCCATGTTCGCCGACACGATCGGCCGCTTGAGTGTGAGACGGCGTGAAAGGCTCGACGTCAAGTCGATGAGCGCCGGATCGCGGCGCTCGACGACGCTGAACTGAGGTGTAAAGAGGAAGTCGTCGAACGTGCAGCCGCGCACGAGAGAGAGCAGGTCACTCATGAGACGAGCCACGGAGCCACGGAGTCACGGAGACTAAATTACTTCCTTTTGGATCTCCTTGTCTTTGTGTCATGCGGGGTCCGCCGCGGCCCGATCTTGCCAGCAGCGGAATCAGGCCTACGTACGCTCCCACTTCGGACCATCGTACGTGGGGCGGGGTGCCGCGAGCGTCGTGAAAGCGGGCGCAGCTTGTCCGCCGTAGCCTCGGCGAAGGCGGAAGCGGACCCGCCGTGTGCGTTACAGGCCCGCCGCGTAGCGGGTTCGTGCGGCAGCGACAATCTGGTTGTACTTGGCCTGCATCAGCTCCCATTCGGTTTCGAGAAGAGAGAGCCGGGCGTCGTTCAGCTCCGTAGCCGTAATGACGCCGTTCTCGTACGAGACCTCGGCGATCCCGAGGACCTCGCGCGCGAGCTCGACCGCCTTCTGCTGCGTGGCGACGATCTCGCGGGCCGCGTCGAGCTCCGTCGCCGCAGACGCCAGTTCGAGGCGGGCGGTGTCGAGCGCAGCGTTGGCGCTGTGTTCCGCCTGGAGCACGCGTGCGGATGCAACGGCGCGTTTCGCCGCGACGGCCGGCGCACTGAAGAGCGGGACACGAACGGCCAGTCCGAACTGAAAGCTCCGGTTCGAACCGTCGAAGAGACGGTTGACGCCATCTTCCTGGTACTGAAGATTGCCGGTGAACGCCACGGTCGGCTTCAAGTCCGCGTTGGCCAACGAGACGAGCCGTTCGGCGGCTTCGCGTTGCTGTCCGATCGCGCGGATGTCCGGCCGCGTGCCGACCGCTCGCTGGAGCTCTGCCGTGGGCGGAAGGGCCGGTACCTCATCAAGCGTCGCGGAAAGCTGCAGCGGCTCGCTCTGGGGCAGCGAGAGCACCGTGCGCAGCGATTGGTACGACACCTCCGCGTTGCTGCGGGCACGAATCAGTCGAGCGCGCGCATTCGCGAGCTCTACTTCGGCGCGCAGGACGTCGAGCCGGGCCGCCGACCCTGCCTGGTATCGCACCTGCGCCAGCTCGAGATGCCGCTCGGCAATCCTGACGCCTTCGTCAGAGGTCTGTACGCCCTGATCTGCCATCAGAGCCGCATAAAACGTCTCGTACACCCGCAGCGTCAATGAATGCCGCGCACGCTCGAGCTCGAGGCGACTGCCTTCCTGCGCTGCCGCCTCGGCGCCGTACGCGTGGGCCAGCCGGCCGCCGGTGTAGATCGGCTGTGAGATGTCGAAGCGGACGACGTTCTCGCGAATCAGGTTCGCGCGAAACGTCTGTTCGTTCGGACCAAAGATGCCCGTGGGAATGCGCAGGACCGGCGACGCCTGAGTCGGGGTGTACAGAAAATTCAGATCGAGCGACGGCAGGAACGCCGCGCGCGCCTGAGCGACGTGGGCCTGGCTTTCGCGAAGCCGCTCGTTCGTGACCTTGAGCCCTTCGTTGTGCGTGATGGCGAGTTCCAGCGCGCGATCAATTGTCAGGGGTTCGCCTGCCCGCGCGGGCTGAAGCCCGCGCGCGACACCTTGCACCTGCAGCGCGGGCGCTTGAGCGCCCGCGTCGGCGGCGAATGCCGCTGCGACGCTCAGAAACGCGCCGAAGAGAGCCAGAAGGAGGAGCACGCCGGTCGCGCGCGCAGCAGCGCGCAGCCCGGCCGGCACCGGCTCCCGCCGCCACGCCCTGACGCGCTCCACGGCGCCCTCGAGGAGCAGGTACGCGACGGGCACGACCACGAGCGTCAGCAGGGTCGACGTCAGCAATCCGCCGATCGTCGCAATCGCAATGGGCGCGCGGAACTCGCTTCCGTCACCGGTGCCCATCGCGGACGGCAGCATGCCGAGAATCATCGCCACGGTGGTCATCACGATCGGGCGCAGTCGCACGGGCCCGGCCGCGAGGAGCGCGTCCTTCAATGGCCGACCTTCGCGTCGCAGATGGTTGGTGTAGTCGACGAGGAGGATGGCGTTCTTGGTGACAAGACCCATCAGCATCACCACACCGATCATCGCGGGCATGCCGAGGTTCTTGCCGGTGATCAGGAGCAGCAGGAGCGCGCCGACCAGCGCCAGCGGCAGCGACAGCATTCGAGCTCGGATACTCCGGCCTCCAGCTTCATCACGGTCAAGTTCGCCACCACCACGACCGGGTCGTCTCCAGGGCCGACCAGGCTTCCGGCGTCATAATGGCGCTCGACGACGACGCCGTTGATAGGGGAGGTGAGGGTGGCGTCACGCTGCACCTCGTGCGCGCGTCGCAGTGCCGCTTCGGCCTGAGCGACGCTCGCCCTCGCGAGATCCCGCTGCGCTGCGGTTGCGCGCCTGGCTGTTGCTGCGCCGTCGAGCCGCTGCCGCGGAACCGCGCCGCGGTCGAAGAGATTCTGCGCCCGCTCGTGTTCGAGCAGCGCGTTGGCGAGTGTCGCCTCGGCCGCCTCGAGACCGGCTTGCGCGACACCAACCGCTGCCGCGGCGGCGTCGACCTGCGCGTCGATCTTGCGACGATCGAGGGTCGCGACGACCTGACCCGTCCTTACGCGATCGCCGAGATCGACCGCGATACGCGACAACGTGCCCGGCAGCTTTGGCATGACGGCCACGCGCGTTTCCGCCATCAGATTGCCGGAAATCTGCAGCGCCGACTCGACGTCTGAGACGCCGACTTTGATGGCCGCGACGTCGATTCGTTGTTCGGTGGCTGGCGTGGCGGCGGCGGCAGCCGGTTCGGGGCTGCGGCACGCCGCGACCGTCGTCGTGAGCGCGATCAGCGCGAGGCCTGTGATCGGTAGCCGGAGACCTTCAGGTCTCCGGAACGACGGAACATCACGGGAAATGTGACTAACCATGACTGTGTGCACTCTTGGCGGAAACGGTATCGTGAGAGTGAAACGCGCATTCGGACGCCACAAACGTTGTGCGGACGCCCGTCGTGAATCCGGCGAGCAATGAATCGAGGAGGTCGTGCGCCAGCGCATCGGGGTCCTCACCCGGTGCGAGACGGTGAGCGAGGCCGATTGCTGCGGCGCCCAGCATGCCAACCCACAGCACGTGGAGCGCGGCCGCAGGGTTGAGCGCCTTTGAAAATTGCCCGCGGTCGATGCGCGCGCGCATGTCGGTCTCCGCGCGTGCGGTCGTCTCCTGGAAGAATTCAAAGCGCTGGAAGTCCTGACTGATGCTCGGCACCGAGCGCTCGAGGAACATCAGCTCGAAGTACTCGGGATTCGTCTTCGAGAACTCGTAAAACACCCGGAGGCCGCGTCGCAGGCGGTCGAACGGTTCAGCCACGTGCTGGGTTGCTTCGAGCAGGTGCTGCGCGAGCAGTCGAAATCCCTCTTCGGCGAGCGCGAAGAAGATGTCGTCCTTACTGGGAAAGTAGCTGTAGATTGCGGCGGGACTGTACTCGATGCGGTCTGCAACCTTGCGCATCGAGACATTTCGGTACCCTTCGGTCACGAACAGCGAACAGTGTTCATATTTCTAATAGCGTTTGACACAGCGCTTTCGCAAAGACGCCGCCGAGGCGCCTGCGAGGTCGAGGCCGTTGTTAATTAGCTGATTTGTATGGATTTAACCGAGAAGAGAGTCATCGTTGCGACGATATAGGTCAGCGCCCCCAGCGTCAGAGTGACGGAAAATCCCCAATTCATCGCAACGAATACGGCACCCGCCGCGCCTACCACCGAAAGCGCGCCATTGATGCCCCACCCCCACGCGATAATCTCCGGCCGCGACGCGGCCACGAGCCGCATGCCCGCCGGCAACGGAACGCCGAGGAGCACGCCCAGCGGAACGAGCAGGGCGGTCGCCGCGGCCACGCGATGCAGGAGCGACCACGCAATCGCGTGATCGATCATGGCTGGCAGCGCGAATGCGCTGGCACACGCGAGGGCAGCCACGCCTGCCAGCGCGCGCAGTGCGACCCGCTTGATCCGGTCGGCTGCGACGCGCCGGCTCATGTAACTCCCGAGACCTGTCCCGATCAGCAGGGAAAACAGCGTGACGGTCAGCGAATACACGGGATGGCCGAGCAGCAGCACAAAGCGCTGCAGGAGCGCGACTTCGAGCAGCATGAATCCGGCTCCGAGCGCCCCAAAATACAGGAGCCACTGCGCCCAACCGGACGCTGGACGGGAGCCCGCAATCACCAGCGGCCCCCCGACGAAAAGGACGACCAGCAGGGCCGAGATAGCGATCAACGTCAGGAGTGCACTGAGGCCGTTTCCAAACAGCATCGATCGTCCAAATGCCACATCCAACTGATCGCGCAGCCGGGTCGTGTGAAAGAAGAACGGCCGGTCGTCGGTCGTCGGAGTGATATCGAGCGGATAACTCGCCAGAAACCGTTCCCGATCCGACGCGAGGATGAGCTGTCGATAATCGGCGGCTCGCGTACCGCTGCGAACCATCTCCACGGTGTCTGGTGCAGCCGGTCCGGGCGCCACGTCCGGCGCGTACAGGATTTCGAAGTCGAGGTCGGCGGCTAGACGCTGCAGTCGCGCCGTGTCGTCTGCCGTGAACGGCCGCCGTTTCAGCAGAAACGTCGCGACGCGCTGGTGCCGCACGATCGCCAGGTGCCGCGCGGCATCGAGACCTCGCGCCGCGCAGGCCTCCTGCGCCAGCGACACCAGACGGAGTCCGTCGAAGACCCATCGTGTGATGGTGAGCACGCCATCGTCAGTCAGGTGATCGATGTACTCACCAAACGCTTCGGTGGTGTAGAGCGAGTTTTCCGTCAACGTGTACGCGCCCGCCGCGGTCGCCGCCCACGTGTCCACGAGCGACGCCTGGATCACGTCGTACCGAGACGCGCTTCGCCGGATGAAGCTGCGGCCATCGTCGACGTGCACGGCCACACGCGGGTGCGCATACACCGCCCCCGAATAGTCGCGAAAGCGATCGAGCATCACATCGCGAGCGATGATTGGGTTGATTTCGACGGCATCCACGTGTCGGGAGCCGAATACGAGCGCGGACAGCAGATCGCGTCCGCCGCCGGGTCCAATCACGAGCGCCGTGAATCCACCAGGACGCTCTGCGAGGTGATACGCCAGAGCCGTGAGCTCATAACGAAGATATGCGGCATCCTCGGGATTGCCGGTGCCTCGGAGGATGGGAGTGGAGGCAGCCGAGTCGATGTCCATGAAGAGCGAGTCGCCTGGAGTGCCCGTGAAACGGGGGCTCAACGACCAGTCGCCGTGTTCGCGGTCGTATACCGCGACGCGTGAAAATGAATTCCACTTATCGAACAGCACGCGGTCACCCTGGTGCCCCTTCGTGTCCACGACCTCGAACGGCGCCGCGCCCGTGGCCTGCGCGGCGGCGGGCAAACAGAAGAGCACGACCACGGCGACGGCGATGCGCCCCCGACTCGCTGCGGGAGCGAAACAGGGGGCCGCACCAAGCGCGAGCGCGGCCGCCGTCAGCACCACGCCCGGTGCGCCAAGCCAGTCCAGGAGGGGGATCAGCGCAAGGCACCCGGCTGCCGCGCCCAGCAGATCTGCGCTGTACACCACGTTGACGCGATCGACCAGCCTCGCAAACGCGAGCGAGATCACCGCGCCGCCCGCGAAAAACGGAAGCGCCGCCAGGAGGTAAATGACGAGCATCAGCACCAGGTTCGACGGCGAGTAGTTGAGTTCCACGCGGATGCGCACGAGGCAGGCAAGCGCGATGACGGTCACGAGGGCATGGATCAACGCCGCACCGGTGAGGAGTGCGCGCGTGCTCACAGGGGCTAGGCGCGCGCGCATCACGTAGACGAACACACCGCTGGCGCTGAGGCCGAACAGCGCGATCGAAATCGCGAGAAATGCAAAGTGGTAGTACATCGTGACCGAAAAAATTCTCGTCAGCGCCAGCTCGGTCATCAGGATTGACGCGGATATCCCGCTGATACCTGCGAGCGTCAAGCGGTCGTCGCTGCAAAGGCTTTCCCTCATTCGTGCCCACGTCATTCCGTGGGCCAGTCTAGCAGGAACATCGCTTGCACCTGGCCTGTCCACCTGCCGCGGTTTGCAAACGCAGTCGAGCGCGGCAGCGTCCACCCCTGATCGGGGCAAGGACGGAAGGGCTTGGATTGGTATGCGGATGATCGCCGGGTTGTTGATCGCTGTTGTTCTGGCCGCATCGGGCGCGGCCGCTCAAGACCCCTCAAGCCGTTTTCACAGCGGCGTCGATCTCGTCGGACTCAATGTCGTCGTGACGGATCCACAAGGACACCTCGTCAGCGGTCTGGCGAGCACGGACTTTGCCGTCCTCGAGGACGGCGTCCCACAGGACATCTCGTTGTTCGCCGTCGTGCCCGCTCCAATCGACCTCGCGCTGCTGCTCGACAGCTCGTCCAGCATGAGCGACAAGATCGCCACCGTGCAGCAGGCAGCGGTCGGTTTCACCTCCGTCGTGCGTCCAGGGGACCGCATCTCGGTTGTCGAGATCAAGGATGCGATCAAGGTGCTCCATCCGTTGGACGAGGACGTGGCCGGCGCGCGCCATGCGATTGGAGCGACGATTCCGCGAGGCAACACCTCTCTGTACAACGGCATCTACATGACGTTGAAGGAGCTCGTGAAGCAGCGCACCGATGGCGAGATTCGCCGGCAGGCTATCGTGGTCCTGACAGACGGTGACGACACGTCCAGCATCGTCGCATTCGACGATTTGATGGAGCTGGCGAAGCACGCGGGGGTGGCGATCTATACCATCACGCTCCGAACCTCGTACGTGACTCCCAGCGTCTTCACACGCGATCCGAGATCACACGCCGAGTCGGTGTTTGCCATGAAGGCGCTGGCGTTCGAGACCGGCGCGAAGGCCTTCTTTCCGGCCGCGCTCGGCCAGCTTGCCGGCGTTTACGACATGATCGCCGAGGAACTGTCGAAGCAGTATCTGGTCGGCTACGCACCGAAAAACCCGCTGCGCGATGGCTCGTATCGGCGCGTCAGTGTCCGCGTCGATCGACCCGGCATCCGAGCGCGGACACGCGCCGGCTACGTTGCGACACCCCTGCCCGCGAGCGCCAGCCACTGACGACGCGTGGACGCGGGCTCCTCCGCCACCGTGCGGCTTTATGGGATCGGTCTGCGTAAAATACACTACGCGAACGATGTCCGCAGAAACCGCCGATCGTGTCCGTTCCACGCGCGATACGTACCTGATTTGTGCTGTCGCCTGGGCGCTCCCTGGCGCTGGGCACCTGTGGCTTCGCCGCAGACAGAAAGGGCTTGTGTTCCTGGTTACCCTGCCGTTGATGTTCCTGTTCGGCCTCTGGCTCGAGGGACGTCTGTTTCCATTCGAGCTGACGCAGCCGCTCGTGGCGCTGGCCGCGTTTGCCGATATCGGGCTGGGCGTCCCATATTTTCTTGCGAAGGCGATGGGCGCCGGTGCCGGGCGCGTGATTGCACAGACGTTCGAGTACGGCAACGCGTTTCTCATCGTGTCGGGCCTGCTGAACATGCTCGTCGTGCTGGACGCGTTCGACGTGGCACAGGGGCGCAAATGACGACTCACTTCGGTGTGATGGTGGTATTCGCGCTCTTCGTTTCCGTGGTCTTTGCCACGCTGATGCGCGACGACCCGGCGGACCAGCTTCGGCTCGGCATCCGCCTCTTCGGCGGTCTGGTCGGCGGCGGCGTCCTGGCTGGCTGGTTGCTCTACCCGTTGCCGTTTTGATCCGCAGCAGGCCACGGAGACACGGAGACACGGAGTTGGGTCGTACTCTTCTCTTGTGGGCTCCGGTGATCCTCTACATGGCAGCGATCTTCTACGTGTCGTCGCTTCCGCAACCTCCGGTTCCGCCCGGCGGCGACAAGCCGTGGCACCTCCTCGCGTACTTTGGTCTGGCGGTGGTTGTCGTTCGTGCGGTCGCCGGCGGTTTGCGTGCGTCGATTGAATGGCGTACCGCAGCGCTCGCGATTGCGATTGGCGTGGGTTATGCGGTGACTGACGAGCTCCACCAGATGTTCGTTCCAGGACGATCGGCGCAGCTTGCCGACCTGTTCGCCGATGCGATTGGCGTGTGCGCAGGCACGAGCGCCTGCTGGGCGTGGGGTACGATCGCCAAGGCACAAGTCGCAAGGCACAAATCACACGGCACAGGACGGAACATGTTGTGACTTGAGCTTTGTGACTTGTGACCTGTGACTTGGTATACTCTCGCCGACCTCGCGCGATGAGCTTTGACAACCTCTTTCTCGAGCGAGATGGCGCGATTGCCGTCCTCACGATCAACCGCCCGCAGGTCCTGAACGCCCTCAACTCCGCCACGATTGATGAACTACGGCGAGCCGTGCTCGAACTGAAGCACGACCGTACGGTGGGTTGCGTGATCATCACGGGCGCGGGCGAGAAGGCGTTTGTTGCGGGGGCCGACATCAACGAGCTGGCCGTGCAGCGGCCGGTGCAAGGCAAGGAGCACGCGCTCCGAGGCCAGCACGTGTTCGATCTGATCGAAAACATGGGCAAGCCGGTCGTCGCGGCGATCAACGGCTACGCGCTCGGCGGCGGCTGCGAGCTGGCCCTGGCGTGCACCCTTCGTATCGCCGCGGACACCGCACGGCTGGGTCAGCCGGAGGTCAACCTTGGAATTATTCCGGGGTACGGCGGAACGCAGCGTCTGTCGCGCCTCGTTGGCAAAGGCATCGCGCTCGAGCTTCTGCTTTCGGGCCGTCACGTCATGGCAGACGAAGCCTTGCAGATTGGGCTCGTGAATCGCGTCGTCGCGGCAGCCGATCTCATGGCCGCGGCGAGAGCGCTGGCCGCCGAGCTGGTGGCGAAGCCGCCGATTGCCGTGCAGTACATCATCGAAGCCGTCAACCGTGGCCTTGAGGTGTCGTTCGACAAAGGCCAGTTTCTCGAAGCGACACTGTTCGGGCTCGTCGCATCGACCGACGACATGCGCGAGGGCACCGCTGCGTTTCTCGAGAAGCGCAAAGCCGATTTCAAAGGCCACTAGTGGTATGTCCCTCCCGAATCACTACCGGCCGCGCCGTTGTCGCGGCCGGCAGATCGGCGTCGGAGGCCTGTTGTGAGCGGCGCTGAGTTAGTTGAGCCAGTCCACTAGATCGGTGCCGCATGGAGCTGCAGGGATCGCACGCTGCATCAGGGTGTCGCTTCGCCATCGTCGTCTCCCGTTTCAACGAGGAGATTACGGAGGGGTTGCTCGAGGGCGCCCGACGGGCTCTCGCCGAAGCATCGGTGCGCGACGAGGACGTCGTGGTGCTGCGCGTCCCGGGCGCGTTCGAAATACCCGTTGCTGCGCTGCGTGCCGCGAAGAGCGGCCGCTTTGACGCCGTGATTTGCATCGGCTGTCTGATCAAAGGGGAGACGATGCATTTCGAGTTCATCGCCGGGGCAGCGTGCCATGCAATTGCGGAGGCGGCGGCGTCGACCGGCGTGCCGATGGCGCTGGGAGTGCTGACCGCGCTGACCGAGGAGCAGGCGCAGCAGCGTGCCTCCGAGGGCCCGGAAAACAAGGGGCACGAGGCGGCGTTGGCCGCCGTTGAAATGGCTACCTTGTTCCGGCGGATCCGGAAGGGCTTCGGTGACGATCAAGGCTGAACGTCGGTCGGTTTCGCGGCTCGGCAAGGACTCGAGGCATCGAGCGCGCGAGACGGCGCTGCAGATGTTGTATCAATGGGAAGTCGGACGCACGTCGGTCTCAGAAGTGCTGCGAACGTTCTGGCTCCACGAAGAGCCTGAAGGGATCACTGTCTCGCACGAGCTCCGTGCGTTTGCGGAGCGGTTGACCACGGGCGTGACTGACACCGTCAGCAGTCTCGATCCGGTGATTGTCGAGTCCGCGGAGCACTGGCGGCTGGAGCGCATGAACGTCATGGACCGGCTCATCCTGCGGTTGGCGATCTACGAGTTTCTTCACGAGCCGGACACGCCCGGGCGCGTCATCATCAACGAGGCGCTCGAGCTGGCGCGCACCTTCAGTGGAGACGACTCGGTGCGCTTCATCAACGGCATTCTCGACGCGATTCGCCGCCGCCTCGGACGCGAATGACCACGACCGAAGAATCCGATCAGGTCCTGCAGCGGCGGGCGAATCTGGACGAGCTGCGAAAGCTCGGCGTCGCGCCCTATCCGGGACGTTTCAATCCGCACGCGTCCGTTGACCTAGTCGTGCAGGCGCACGGCGACAAGAGCGGCGAAGCGCTGGACGCCGAACAGATTGCGACCCGCACGGCCGGGCGGATTCTCGCGATTCGCAGCTTCGGCAAGGCAAACTTTCTGGTGCTCTCGGATGGCAGGTCGCGCATCCAGGTGTACATCCGTGAGGATTCGCTGGCGCCGCGCGATTTTCAGATCTTCCGGCTGCTGGATGTCGGCGACTGGGTCGGCGTGGAAGGACGGCTGTTCCGGACCAAGACGAAAGAGTTCACGATCTGGGCGTCGAAGCTCGAGTTCCTCGCGAAGTGCCTGCTGCCGCTGCCCGAGAAGTGGCACGGCCTCACCGACATCGAAACGCGGTACCGCCAGCGCTATCTCGACCTGATCGTGAATCCCGACGTGCGGCGAGCGTTCGAGGTGCGCAGCCGCGTGGTCACGGCGGTCCGCGACTTCCTCATCGCGCGCGGTTTTCTCGAAGTTGAAACGCCGATGATGCAGTCGATCCCGGGGGGCGCGCTGGCACGCCCCTTCGTCACTCATCACAACGCGCTCGATATCCCGCTGTACATGCGGGTGGCGCCGGAGTTGTACCTGAAGCGCCTCACGGTCGGCGGCATCGAGCGTGTCTTCGAAATCAACCGCAACTTCAGGAATGAGGGGATGTCGGCGCAGCACAACCCCGAGTTCACGATGCTCGAGTTCTATTGGACCTACGCCGACTACACCGATCTGATGCCGCTCAGCGAGGAACTATTGACAGAGGTTGCGCGACATGCCGTGGGCTCCGACGAAGTGAAATACGGCGAACACACCATTTCGCTCAAGGCGCCGTTCCGCCGGGTCTCTCTGCGCGAAGTGGCACGGGAGGTTGCATCGAAGCAACTGGCAAGCGAGGTGACGCTGGCCGATCTGCGATCGCGCGAGAGCGCCGTGGCGCTTGGGCGCCGGCTGGGACTGACGGTGACGCCCGCAATGGGCGCGGGTCACGTCACGGCGACCATTTTCGAGACATTGTGCGAGGACGACCTCATCCAGCCGACCTTCGTCTATGACTTTCCAACCGAGGTGTCGCCGCTGGCCAAGCAAAAAGCGGACGATCCTGAGACGGTTGAGCGCTTCGAGCTCTACGTTGCGGGCTTCGAGGTGGCCAACGCCTTCAGCGAGCTGAACGATCCGGCGGAGCAGCAGCGGAGGTTCGAGGAACAGCGTCGACAACGCGCGGGCGGCGACGAAGAAGCCCACGCGATGGACGAGGACTACGTGCGGGCGCTCGAGTTCGGCATGCCACCGGCGGCCGGCGAAGGCATCGGCATCGATCGGCTGGTCATGCTGCTGACCAACAGCCATTCGATTCGCGATGTCATTCTGTTTCCGTTGATGAGACCGAAATAAGTTGGTAGTTGGTGGTTGGTAGTTGGTAGCCTCTACCACGAACCACCAACCGCCACCCACCAACATGAGCTTCGAACTCTTCATTGCCCTCCGCTATCTGCTTGCGCGCCGCAGGCAGGCGTTCATCTCGCTGATTTCGCTGATTTCCACGATCGGCGTCGCGGTGGGGGTGATGGCGCTCGTCATTGCGCTCGCGCTGATGACGGGACTGCAGGGCGAGCTGCGCGACCGTATCCTTGGCTCGACCGCGCACGTCTATGTCTGGAAGACGGGCGGCGTCGAAGACTACAAGGCAGAGGTTGCAAGGCTGCGTCGCGTCGAAGGCGTCGTCGGGGCAGGTCCCGCCATACTTGGTAAAGCGCTTATTTCGAGCGCGCGCGCCGACGCGTTCATCAGCCTCAAGGGAGTGGACCCTGCCCTCGAGCCGAACGTCACCGACATACAGCGCGCGATGCTGCGTGGGGGCCTCGATGGGCTCACGCCGGCGACTGAGGACGCGTTGCCAGGCGTTCTGCTCGGTCGCAATCTGGCCGAACAGCTCGGTGTGGACGTCGGTGACACCGCAACGCTGCTCACACCACAGGGCACGCTGTCGCCGATGGGGATGATTCCACGGACGCGGCGCGTGCGCGTGGCCGGCATCTATGCGCTCGGCTTGTACGAGTTCGACGCCGCCTACGGATTCGTCTCGCTCGATTTCGCCGAGCGCCTGCTGGGCAAGGGAGCGCCAGACTTGATCGAGCTGCGCGTGGCTGACATCGACGACGCCCCGAGAATCTCCGAGACAGTGGTCCGCGAGCTCGGCAGCGACTACGTCAGTCAGGACTGGGCCGACATGAATCAGGCGCTTTTTTCGGCCTTGTGGCTCGAAAAGATGGCGATTTCCATCACCATCGGTCTGATTGTCATGGTCGCGGCTCTGAACATCGTTGCGTCCCTCGTCCTGCTGGTGATGGAAAAGAGCCGCGATATCGCCATCCTGAAGACGATGGGGACCTCGTCGCAGCGGGTGATGAGAATCTTCATGCTGCAGGGGCTGGTCATCGGCCTCGTCGGCACCTCCGTGGGCGCCGTGTGCGGGCTGGCGTTGTGCTGGGTTCTCGATCGCTATCGCTTGATTCAGATTCCGATGGATGTCTATCAGGTGTCCTATGTTCCGTTCGTGGTCCAGCCGTTCGACTTTGCGCTTGTGGTCATCTCCGCGATTCTGATCTGCTTTCTCGCCACCATTTATCCCTCCCGCCAGGCGTCACGCCTCGATCCGGTGCAGGCGCTCCGCTTCGAGTAACGGATGGCGTTCGTAGCCGTTCGCGGCCTCAACAAGTCGTACGTCGTGGGCAGCCAGCGCATTCATGTGTTGCGCGACCTGGAGCTCGACGTCGCGTCGGGCGAAATGGTCGCCATCGTCGGCGCCTCCGGCGTTGGCAAGAGCACGTTGCTGCATGTACTCGGGGGTCTTGATCGCTCCGATTCTGGAGTTGTTCACGTGGCCGGTGCCGACATGACGGCCATGCCCGACGCGTCGCTGGTCGACTTTCGCAACCGGAACGTCGGCTTCGTGTTCCAGTTCCACCACCTGCTGCCTGAATTCGACGCCGCGGAAAACGTGGCGATGCCGATGCGCATTGCCAGGATGTCGCGTCAGGAGGCAGAGCAGCGGGCATCCGATCTGCTGGCGCGCGTCGGGCTTGGTGAACGGCTGGCACATCGACCGGGCATGTTGTCCGGTGGCGAGCAGCAGCGCGTCGCCGTGGCGCGTGCGCTCGTGATGAGACCCGCGCTGCTGCTGGCCGACGAGCCGACCGGAGATCTCGATGAAAACACCGCCGAGTCGCTGCATCAACTGCTCCGCCAGATGCACGCGGAGCACCATCTGACGTCCATCATCGCGACGCACAACCCACGGCTCTCGGGCGCGTGCGAACGCGTGCTGCGGCTCGAGCTCGGCAAATTGCACCCCGCGTAGGCCGGGTCCTGCGGCGAGGCGGATTTCATCGAGCCGCAGACCCGGCGTCGATCAAATTCGACCCAACTCTTCAATCGAGAGGACATCTGACCCCAGATAGGGGTACTGGGCCGGCGTCGCCGCCAGTCCCGCCCTCACAGGATTCCAGATGATGTACCTCGCGATTTCGCGGACGTCGGTGTCCTTTCTAAGGACCCGGTCGTGGTACCCCTCATCCCAGAGCCGGTCGTCATGCAGGCGCGAGTAGACCTGCCCGCTGCTTTGTTTGGTCCCCTTCACGAAATTGCGCAAGTCTGACTGCGGCGTCGTACCCTCGACCAGCAGATGCGCGTGGTCCGGCATCAGACAGTACGCAAGAATTGCAAACCCTTCTCGCCGCGCAGTACGACGAAAATGCCTCGTCACCATTGCTGCGGCGTCTGAGCTGCGGAAGTGCTCGCGCCGACCATACGTGCAGAACGTCAGGAAATAACGGTGCGGTCCGCGATAGTCGAAGCCGGAAAGACGTGGCGGGCGGGCCATGATGCGACCAGGACGTCGCAATCGCTGTTCCGCCGGCGGGTCCGCGGCTCGATGCGAGCAACACTCGCCGCGGAACCCGCCCCACGTACCGAAATTCGATTACACTCGCGCCAACAGCCTATGAGTCGATGTCAAGGCGTGGCGGTGCTGCTTGCGGCGGCGGTCATCGGCGTGGCCGGCGTGCCCGGCGGGTCCGCTTCAGCCTCCGCCAAGGCTACGGCGGGTCGGCTCGCGCCAGCACCCGACGCTCGCCGAACCCGCCCCACGTACGCGCAGTTGTCTGCCGCGCCGATCAAGACCGTGCTATATGCCGCCGTCGGAGCGGAGCTGACGCAGTACGACGTCGATGTCGAGAACGCTGCCCTCGCACGACGAGGCTCCGTTTCTCTTCCGGCCAATGTTCAGGAGGCGGCGTTTCACCCGTCGCGGCGTCGCCTCTACGTCGGCTGGAGCAGCATCGGCGCGAGCTACGGCGCCGCGGGTGCGGCGACGGGACAGCCAGCCAGCCACGGGTTGACGGCATTCCACGTGGATGCAACCTCGGGGGCGCTGACGCCGGACGGATCGCCTGCACGGTTGCGTGCACGACCCATCCATCTGACAACCGATGCGACCGGGGCTCACGTGCTGGTCGCCTACAACGACCCGAGCGGCGTGAGCGTGCATCGCACTCAGCCGGACGGCGCGATCGGTGCTGAGGTCACGCCGACGTCAACGTTGGACGCCGGGATCTATGCCCACTACGTGCGCGTGCTGCCGTCGAACCGGGCCACCGTGCTCGTCACGCGTGGGAACGCTCCGACGGCAAGTAGACCTGAGGATCCGGGCGCACTGAAGGTGTTCGCCTACCAGGGCGGCGTGCTGAAGAATCAGGCGTCGATTGCGCCGGCCGGCGGCTATGGCTTTCAGGCGCGGCACCTCGACTTTCACCCCTCGCGGCCGTGGGCGTTCCTGACGCTCGAGCGACAAAACAGGATCGAGGTGTACCGCGTATCCGAGGACTCGCTGGGCGCTCCAGCGCCGTTTTCGAAGACGACCCTCTCGGAGCCAGGCAACGTGCGGCCCGGTCAAACGACCAGCTCCATCCACGTGCACCCGAACGGCAGGTTCGTCTATGTCGGCAATCGCGCCAGCGCGACAACCGACGTTCAGGGTAAACCAGTGGCGGTTGGAGGCGAGAACACCATTGCGGTGTTTGCCATCAATCAGAACACGGGTGAGCCCACGTTGATCCAGACCGCCGACACCCGCGGGTTTCAGCCCCGCACGTTTGCGCTCGACGGCAGTGGTCGCCTCCTGATCGTCGGCAATCAGACTCCTCTGGCCGTGCGCGACGGAAACAGGATTCGCACGGTACCCGCAGGTCTCTCGGTGTTCAAGATTGGCGCCGACGGCAAGCTCGCGTTCGTCCGTCAGTACGCAGTCGATGCGGATCCGAGCGCCGGACGAAGCCTGTTCTGGATGGGGATCGCGTCGTTCGAATAGACTGTCGTTCACATTTCTGGGTTCTCCGTTCTCAGTTCGTGTTCACGTTCGGTGCTCGGTTCAGGTTCCGGGTTCCGGGTTCGCGGTTCGCGAACCTGAACACGAACCGAGCAGTGAGAACCGAGAAGCGTGAACGACATGTGTGCCCCTCGGGAAGGTCATGACAGTGGCAGCGCTGAACCCACCGTTCCGGGCCGATCACGTCGGCAGCTGGCTCAGGCCTCAACGACTGAAGCACGCGCGGGACTGCTTTCAGAGGAACGAGATCAGCCGGGATCAGCTGCGGGCGATCGAAGACGATGCGATCCGTGAAGTAGTCGGGAGGCAAGAATCGATCGGGCTGCAGAGCATCACCGACGGCGAATTCCGCCGAACCTTCTTTCACATCGACTTTCTCCAGCAGCTCCAAGGTGTCGCCATCTCGGGCGGCATTGCCACGAAGTTCCACACACGGGACGGGGAGGTCGATTTCGCCCCGCCGCGCCTGACGGTGACCGGCAAGCTCCGGCACGTTCAGGACATCCAGACAGCGGACTTCCAGTTCCTGCAGTCGGTGGCCACGAGGACATCGAAGGTCACGATTCCTTCGCCGACGATGGTGCACTTCCGCGGCGGCCGTAAGGCCATCGATATCACCGCCTATCCCGACCTCGACGAGTTCTTCAACGACCTGGCGCAGGCGTACCGCGACGAGGTGGCGTCGTTGTACAACGCGGGTTGCCGGTACATCCAGTTCGACGACACGAACTTGGCGTACCTGTGCGATCCGCAGCTCCGAGCCCAGGCGCATGAGCGCGGCGACGATCCGAACGAGCTGCCACACGCGTACGCGGCGCTGATCAACGCGGTCATCGACAAGCGGCCGAAGGATCTCACGGTGGTCATTCATCTCTGTCGCGGCAACATGCAAAGCGCCTGGGTGGCCGAAGGGGGCTACGAGCCGGTGGCCGAGGCGTTGTTCAACGAGCTGCACGTCGACGCGTACTTCCTCGAATACGACGACGCGCGATCGGGCGGCTTCGAGCCGCTGCGCTTCGTTCCGAGAGAGAAGACCGTCGTCCTCGGCCTGGTGAGCAGCAAGGTGCCCGCGCTGGAATCGGTGGCCGACATCACGCGCCGGATAGACGAGGCGGCCCGCTACGTGCCGCTCGACCGTCTGTGTCTCAGCCCGCAGTGCGGCTTCGCCAGCACGGTTCACGGGAATCAGGTGACCGAGGCGGATCAGTGGGCCAAGATGGAACGAATCATCGAGATGACGCGCGAAGTCTGGGGGGCCTCATGAAGCGACCGATGTGGATATTCGCGGTCCTTGCGGCGGGGTCGTTGCTTGCCGCACAGGGACAGTCGTCGCGGCAGGTCGAATGGCTCTACTACGGCGGCGATCCCGGCAGCACGAAGTACTCGATGCTCACCGACATCAACGCCGGGAACGTACAGCGTTTGCATGTGGCGTGGCAATGGAAGCACTGGGAGACACCTCCGGCACCTGGGTATTTCGAGAGCACTCCGCTCATGATCGATGGCGTCCTGTACGTGACGACGCCGTACAACAGCATTGCCGCCGTCGATGCGGAGACCGGGAAAGAACGCTGGCGGTTCGAGGGGAAGGCCGAGGAGCTCGGTCCGCTCCTGTCGACCAGTGGATGGAAGCTGCGCGGGACGGCATTCTGGCGCGACGGGAATCGCCTTCGGCTTTTTCTGAACAGCCGGCATCGACTCTTTTCGCTGGACGCCCAGACAGGGACGCCGGTTCTCTCGTTTGGGAACAGTGGAGCCGTGTCGTTGACCGAGGGCCTGTCGCGAATCTCGGACATCAGGCACGCCACGCAGAGCTCGCCTCCGGTCGTCTATCAGGATCTGGTGATTGTCGGCAGTCAGGTGCCCGATCGGGTGCAGCTGCCCGATCCCCTCGGCTACGTGCAGGCGTTTCACGCACGCACCGGCAAACGCGTGTGGACCTTCTCGGTGATTCCGCAGTCGGCGAAGGACCCGGGTGCCGAGACGTGGGAGAACGAGTCGTGGCGGAAGAATGGGCACGGCAACGTGTGGGCGCCGATGGCGCTGGACCAGGCGCGTGGGCTTCTCTACTTGCCGACATCGACGCCGAGCAGCGATTACTACGGTGGCGATCGGCCGGGCGCGAACCTGTTTGCCGAGTCGCTGGTGTGCTTGGAGGCGGCCACCGGCCGGATGAAGTGGCACTTTCAGATGGTCCACCACGGACTCTGGGACTACGACAATCCGACGTCTCCGAACCTGGTGACGATCACGGTCAACGGCAGGCGGATCGACGCTGTGGCGCAGGTTACCAAGCAAGGCTTCACGTACGTGTTCGATCGGGTCACCGGCGAACCGATCTGGCCGATTGTCGAGCGCCCCGTGGCGACTGACAGCGACGTGCCAGGCGAGAAGCCCTATCCCACGCAACCGTTTCCCAGCAAACCACCGGCCTTCGTCGACCAGGGTGTCTCGCTCGGAGATGTCAACGATCTGACGCCCGCTGTCAAGGCGAGGGCACAGGAGCAAATGCGCAAGTTCCGCATCGGGCCGCTCTTCACGCCCCCGTCGCTCCGGGGGACGCTGCAGCGACCGGGGCAAGCGGGAGGCGGGAATTGGGGCGGTGCTGCGTTCGATCCGGAGACCGGCTACGTGTTCGTGCGTGCGGCGCGCGTGGTCGGCGTCAACCGCATCGGCAAGAACGACGGCTCCGATCCGCAGGTCGCGGTCCCCTACTCGAACAGATTCGCGACCGGTGGTGAGGAGGCGAGCGTTGAGGGCCTTCCACTGACCGCGCCGCCTTATGCTGTCCTCACGGCCGTCGATCTGAATAGAGGCGAGATCGCGTGGAAGGTCCCGCTTGGGGAAGGAGACCCGTCGCTGCGCAGCCATCCGCTGCTGAAAGGCGTGACGCTGCCCGAGCGTCTCGGGTCGCCAAATAGTCGCGGCGGCGCGATGGTGACTCGCAGCGGTCTGGTGTTCATCGGCGGGGGCGACAGGTACTTCTACGCGTTCGACACCAAGACCGGCAAGGAAGTGTGGCGTACCAAGATCCCATACACGCACACTGCGAACCCGATGACGTATCGCACGCGCTCGGGCCGGCAATTCATTGTCGTGGCCACGGGGATGGGTACGGACAACGCGCTGTTGGCGTTCGCTCTCGACGGGAGGTGACAAGGAAGGGGCTTCCGGACCTTCCCTTAGATTTCACACTGGAGTAGACTCCGCGCAGACATCCTCAATTCTGAGCGCGCGAAATGGGCGCCGTCTCGCGCCCAGCTCTCAGATCCCGCCGAGGATGGTCGAATTGCGCGCATTCGGTCGTGGGGCCCGTAACCCTCGGTTCTGATTGGAGGGTCTATGTTGCGAGGTGCATTGCTCTCGCGGTCCGTCCGGAGCGGAAGTCGTCGGTCATCGTTCAAGCCGAACAGAGATAAGAAGCGTTTAGGGCTGTTGATGCTCGTGTTTGCCCTCTGGTCGGCCATGCCGGCCGCCGCCCAGACCACGAGCGGAACCATGGTGGGTCTCGTCACCGACGCACAGGGTGGAATCCTTCCGGGAGTCGCTCTTACCTTGCGCAATGTCGAGACGGGATTCATCCGGACGGTGGTCACTGAAACCGACGGTCGGTACCGCCTCGGGGGATTGCCGCCGGGCCGCTACGAGTTGAAGACGGAGCTGCAAGGGTTCGTTCCCGTCGCGGTGACCGACATCACGCTGACGATCGGTCTGGAGGTCGCACGCAACCTCACGCTGCAGGTTCAAGGCGTGCAGGAATCGGTGACGGTTACAGGCCAGTCACCCATCGTCGAAACCACCAGGACCGACGTGTCGGGCGTCATCACGCAGCAGCAGATCGAGACGCTGCCTCTCGCGGTGCGCCAACCGGTGGCGCTCGCGCTCCTGATGCCCGGCACGAGCCAGGACGCGGTGCGGCCGCGCAAGTTCAACGTCAATGTCGGTGCGGGCGCATTCACCCACGCCGCGGCGTTGCTCGTCGACGGCATGTGGAACAAGGAGGGCAACACGGGGGAGCCGCGGATGGACCTTCCGCAGGCGGCCATCCGCGAGTTCAAGGTGTACGTCAGCCAGGCTCCAGCCGAGTACGGATGGACGGCGGGCGGGGTCGTGACCTTCGAGACGAAAAGCGGGACGAACCTGTGGAGCGGTGAAGTATTCGAGTACTTCCGCGACAAGAGCCTCAACACGATGAACCGCTTCGAGCGGGAACGGCACGACACCCGCGGCACGCCGAAGCCGGACTTCCGCCGGCACCAGTTCGGCGCGGCGCTCGGCGGCCCGATCGTACGGGATCGCGTCCACTTTTTCACCACGGCCGAACGGACCAAGACCAACTTGTTCGCTACGGTGACGACGGGACGACCGGAGTTCTACTCCGCGGTGGAGGGCACCTTCCCGATTCCGGAATACAGCAACATGGTCTTCACGCGGGGCGACGTGCAGATCAGCCCGCAACAGACAGCGTTCGGGCGGTATGCCTGGCAGGATTCCGACTTCACCTGCGAGGGCTGCGGGGGAAGGTTCGCGGTCTTCTCCGTGAACGGCATCCAGCAAAAACGATACTCGTGGGTCGGCGGACACACCTGGGTCCTGTCGTCCCGGGTGCTGAACGAGCTCCGGGTTCAGGCGACGAACGTCCATTTCCGCCAGCACCCGCCGGGGGTCAGAGCCCAGGAGAAGCTGTACGACAACTCGCCGGCGCGGACGGGACCGCTCACGCAGATCTACAATTTTCCGAGCCTCGTGTGGGGCGCGAACGCCAACGCGTACTCGCTTCAAACCCAGCGGCAGATCAGGGACGACTTGTCGATCGCCGCTGGCAGGCACACGTGGAAGGTCGGGGGCGGCTACCTGCACATCCCCATCAATGGGGACGTGCGAGAGAACATCGGCGCGTGGACCTTTACGTTCGATCAGCCGTTCGACCCGACGAACCCCACGATCATGGCGAACTTGCAGGGCGCAAGGCTGTTTACCGCCGTGGCGCGGAACATCCGGCGGTACATACCGAACGAGTACTGGGACGTCTACGTCCAGGACGAGTGGAGACCCGTGTCGACCGTCACGTTCAGCCTCGGGTTGCGCTACGAGTACCAGGCCAAAGTGTTCGGCCAGGGGCTCGACCTCAACGACAAGGAGATCTTCCCGACGACCGGCACGAACCTGCAGATTCCGCTCGTGGACTTCAAGCGTCGCGGCGACAAGAACAACCTCGGGCCGCGGCTCGGCCTCGCCTGGGATGTGAACGAGGGCCGGTCGGTCGTGCGCGCAGGCTACGGCGTCTATTACAACCCGATGAACATGTTCGTGACGGCGGGCGAGTGGACGAACTTCCGCCAGCCGAACATCAACATCGCGAACCCGTCGTATCCGGATCCGTACAGGGGCCTGGGTCCGGAAGCGTTTGCGTCGACGGCGCCACAGAACATCGCGATCTCGGCCGACGACCTCGAGAACGTACAGTCGCAGGCCTCGACGGTCGGCTTCTCACAGGAGCTGTCGCCCACGCTAGGCCTTCACGTGGACGGCGTCTATAACAAGATGACCAAGCTTCCGCTCGCGGTGGACATCAATCCGCGCAGCGGCTTGACGACGGGGCCGCGGCCGCTTCCGCAGTTTGCCCGCATCGATCAGAACCAGTCCATCGGCGAACTGACGTACAAGGCGCTGATGGTGCGGCTCGACAAGCGGTTCGACAACCGGTACATGTACCTACTCTCCTATACGCTCGCCAAGAGCGACGGCAACCTGGCGTCCCCGGGCATTTCGTCACGCATCACGCAGGCGGAGGACCCCGGGCTCGACTGGGGCCCCGCCGCGAACGACCGGCGCCACGTCCTGGTGGCGAGCGGCTCCGTGCTGCTGCCGTACGACGTGACCCTGGGTGGCGTGTGGACCCTGCGATCGACGCTGCCGTTCAGCGCGATCGCCGGCAGAGACCTGAATGGCGACGCGCTGGTCACCGACTACGTGCCGGGCACCACTCGTACGATAGGAACCCGCGACAACGCGCGCATGCTGGAGGCGGTCAACGCCTGGCGCGCCGTGAACGGACTCGGACCGATCGCGGCGTCGCAGATTGACGTGAACGAGTACCAGAGCTTCGATGTGCGGGCCAGCAAGGCGTTTCCGCTCGGCGGCAACCGAAAGGTCGAGCTGATCGGCCAGGTGTTCAACGTGTTCGGCACCGACAACCTGGACACCGCCTGGAACACCAACGCCTTGTCCAATGCGTTCGGCCGCATCCTGCAGGCGTCCAACCGCCAGCAGGCGGAGCTGGCTGTGCGGTTGGCCTGGTAACCGGCTCGGCGGGCGATTGAAGTCGTTCGAAATCGCGGCCGACTGACCGGCCTGGCACTTCGATCCGGCTGGTGAACAAGCCGAGCGTATAATCGGCGGCGTCAGAGCCTGTGAAGAAATCGGCAATCAATTTCCGCACAGGCTCGTCCAGGGGTTGCTCATGATCAATGTGTGGGGACCTCGAGTCGTTGTGTGGGGCGCGGTCGCCTCGATCGCGCTGACGACGACTGCGGCCATCGTCACTGCCGGCCAGACGTCCGTTGCCGGGCCAGGCGCGTGGGCAAACGATCTCTCGCCAATTGCGGCCTCCACGTGGAGCGACGACCGCGCCGCCCACCTGCTCGAGCGCGCCGGCTTCGGGGCAGCGCCTGAAGAGATCACGCGATTCGCGGCGATGACGCCCGAGCAGGCCGTCGATGAGCTGGTCGACTACGAGGCGATCGACGATCGCAGCCAGCCGCCCTTCGACGAGTCGGGCATCTGGGATCCAGGCATGGACCCGTTCCCGCCGAGCCGCGCCGAGGCGGTGCGGATCGCGCGAGAGCGCGGCGAGGGGCTTGGCGAGAAGGTCCTGCCCGAAGGCACGCCGCGCCGTCTCCAACCGGTGGTCGACAAGTTCTTCTTCAGCCTCACCGCCAACAACATCGAGACGCAGCGGCTCGGCCTCTGGTGGGCCAACCGCATGTTGACGACGAAGCGGCCCCTCGAGGAGAAGCTCACGCTGTTCTGGCACGGTCATTTCGCGACCGGCCAGAACAAAGTGCGCGATTACCGGATGATGCTGCGCCAGAACGAAATGTTCCGGCGGAACGCCTCGGGGAGTCTTCGCGCGCTACTGGTCGGGATCCTGAAGGATCCCGCGATGCTCGTGTATCTCGACAACGGCGAGAACGTCAAGCAGCACCCGAACGAGAATTTCGGCCGCGAGCTGCTCGAGCTGTTCACGATGGGTGTGGGCCACTACACCGAACGTGACGTCCGCGAGGCCGCGCGCGCGTTCACGGGCTGGACCAACGACGTCCTGGAGTTCAAGCTCGACGCCGATCAACACGACTTCACTCAGAAGACGTTTCTCGGCAGAACCGGCGATCTCAACGGCGAAGACATCATCGACATCATCCTCGCGCAGCCGGTGACCGCCGAGTTCGTGGCCGCCAAGGTCTATCGATATCTCGTGCGTGAGGACGTAGCCGACTCCGTCCGTGCCGACCTTGGGAGAACGTTCCGGGACAGCGGTTACCAGGTGAAGCCGCTCCTGAAGCGCATCTTCCTCTCGAAGGACTTCTACAGTCCGGAGTCGTACGCAACCCAGATCAAGAGCCCGGTGCACCTGGTCGTATCCACCTACAGGAAGCTGGGCCTGCGCGAGGTGCCGACGATTCCCGACTTCGGCCGCATGACCGCCAGTCTCGGGCAGGCGCTCTTCGATCCGCCGAACGTCGCGGGGTGGGCGAGTGGGCGCACGTGGATCACGCCGTCCACGCTCCTGCAGCGCGGAAACCTGTTGCGCGATGTGCTGTTCCCCGACGTCGCGAGCTTCCGTCCGCCCGATCGATCGATGTCGGCAACCGACGAGCGCGTCGGGCAGCGGCTGGCGCAGGGCATGAACATCACCGAAGCCACGCGCGAAGGGGATGCCGAGTCGAACATGATGGTCGACCGCGACGAGGACTACAACACGCGCTACGGGGGATACGCGGGGAATCTCCTGGCCTTCAAACGGACGAAGTTGATTCCCAGGCAGACAGCCGCCATCGATTTGACCGCGATGGTCACCTCGGCGCGCGCCGACACGGCCGAAAAAGTCGTTGATCACTTCATGCGGCGGTTTCTCCGCGTCCCACTCGCAGAGAAGGACCGCGCGGCGCTCGTCGGCTTTCTCCGCGGCACGCTCGGGACGTCAGCGATTCAGCCGCGCCCGCAGCTCGAAGGGGCGCTTCGAGAGTTGCTGTATCTCGTGCTGAGCACACCGGAGTATCAAGTGGGATAGGGGAAGGGCTCAGGGCTCAGGGCTCAGGAATCAGGGGACACGGGGGAAGCAAGTCACAAGTCACAAGTCACAAGTCACAAGTCACAAAGCCCAAAGCCCAAAGCCTAAAGACGAGAGACCAGAGACCAAAGACCAGAGACCAGAGACAAAGGGGAACGGGAAGGAGCACACGATGCCCCAAAGGCCAGCGCGACACGTACACGCCGGTTGTTGGTGTTCCCGCCGCGATTTTCTCGCGCGCGGCCTGTACGGCATAGGCGTCGGCGCCGGGCTGCCGTTCGTCCTCAGCCGGACGTCAGCGGTGCTGGCCGCTCAGGCACTGAGGGGGACGAGTGTCGAGACCCACCCAAACCGTATTCTCGTGGTCATCGAACTGTCGGGCGGCAATGACGGTTTGAATACGGTCATTCCCTTCAGCGACCCGGCGTACCATCGCGCGAGACCGGCGCTTGCGGTTCGGGAGCGGGACCTCATCAAGGTGACCGAGGGCTTCGCCTTCCATCCGTCGATGGTCGGTTTCGAGCGGTTGTACAAAGACGGCCTGCTGGCGGTGGTGCACGGATGCGGCTACGACCATCCGAGCTTGTCGCACTTTTCCTCGATGAGCTACTGGCACACGGGCATCCCGAATGGCGGCGAGCCACTCGGTTGGCTCGGCCGGCTCGCCGACGAGGCCTACCCGGCTGCGGCCCGCAACGTGATCGTGAACGTCGGCACGTCTCAATCGCTCGCCGTGCGCGGCCGCCAGCACTCGCCGCTGGTGTTCGACGACCCCGCCCGCTTCCGGCGTGAAGGGACGGACGAGGAGAAGCGTGTGCTCGTTGAGATGAGCGGGGCACGACCGGTTACGACGAATCCGACGCTCGACTTCCTGGCCTCGACGGCGCACAACGCGGCCGAGAGCTCCGACTTCGTGCGACAGGCGTCCGCGGCCTATCGGACACCGGTCGACTACGGAAGCGGGGGTGGGCTCGGCGGCAACCTGCAGCGCGTTGCGGCGCTCATCGCGGCAAAGATGCCCACCCGTGTGTACTACGTAACCTATCAGGGTAACGCGTTCGATACGCACGTGCAGCAGGCAGATCTCCACAGTCGGTTGCTCATGTACACAGCCGACGCCGTGCGCGGATTCATGGAAGACATGAAGCGCATCGGCCGCGCGGATGACGTCGCGGCGATGATCTTCACCGAGTTCGGACGTCGCGTGGAAGAAAACGGCAGCCTCGGCACCGATCATGGCACCGCAACGCCGATGTTCATCGTCGGGCGAGGCGTCAAGGGCGGCCTCCACGGACGACACCCGAGCCTCACCGATCTGGACGATGGCAACATGAAGATGACGACCGACTTCAGGCGCGTCTACGCGACCGTGATCGAAGAGTGGCTCGGTTGCACCGACACCGCGTCGATCTTGAAGGGGCGGTTCGAGCCGCTGGGTGTGTTTGCGTAGCATGTGCGTACTGTTTCGCCGCAAGGGAGATGACCAGGCATGGGCACGAAGATTTTCTTTGCTGCAGTGACGTGTGGCGTTGCGCTCGTACTCGCGCCGGCATGGGTGGCAGTGCCCGCGGCCAGTCAGGATTCCGCCAGGGACGTCACCTTCCACAAGGACGTGCTTCCCGTCTTGCAGCGGAACTGCCAGAGTTGTCATCGTCCCGGTCAGATCGGCCCGTTCTCGATGCTGACCTACAAGGACACGCGGCCGTGGGCGAGGGCGATCAAGCAGGCCGTCGTCACGAGAGCGATGCCTCCGTGGTACGCGAATCCGAGTTACGGGCACTTCAACAACGATCGCTCTTTGAAGCGGGCCGAGATCGAGACGATCGCCGGCTGGGTCGACGGCGGGGCGCTCGAAGGAAATCCCAGCGACGCGCCGTCTCCGGTGGAGTGGCCCGCCGGTGGGTGGCAGCTCAACCCGGACGTCAGCTTCGATCTGCCACCGTATCCCGTCGCAGCCCGCGGAATCGTGGAATGGGAGCGTGTCGCGTTTCCAGCGCCGTTCAAGGAAGACACCTGGGTCACATCGGTCGAGATTCTGCCAGGCGCGCCGGCAGTCGTGCATCACATGTGCTTTGGCTTTCAGAAGCATCTCGAGACGACTCCGTACAACGTCTACCAGTGGATGGAAGTCCCGCGGGACGAGGACGGCGTCATGAAGAATCCCGACGGGACGACGACAGGCCCGCGCGACGGCATTGTTCTGTCGCGGGAAGTGGGGAGCACCGAGGTGAAACGCCGCACCGGCCGCCCCACTGTGTACTACGAGGGCACGAACGAGTTCTGCTACTTGCCAGGGTTACCGTATGAAGACTACCGCCCGGTGAGCGCCGGCGTGTTCGTGCCGGCGGGCTCCGACATGATCGTGAGCCTTCATTACACGTCGACCGGTCTGGCGACCGTCGACCGGAGCCGGATCGGTTTCACGGTGACGAAGACGCCGCCGGCCAAGAAGTTCCTCCCGCAGGACGGGGCCGAGGGCGAGAATCCGCCGGTCGGACGGCGACAGGCCAACGCCACGCTGGCGATTCCTCCGTATGCCGCCAACCATCCCGGCCCTGCCGCCGAAGTGAGCTTCCTCAAGGACGTCGAGCTTGTCTGGTTCCGGCCGCACGCGCACGTGCGAGGCAAGAGCGTCCGCTACACGCTGCGATATCCCGACGGGCGCGAAGAAATCGTACTCGACGTTCCTCGGTACAACTTCAACTGGCAGCTCACGTACAGGACGTCGCTGAAAGTACCCAGAGGCTCGACCATGCACGTCCAGTTCTTCTACGACAATTCCACCGCGAACAAGTACAACCCCGACCCCGCCAAATGGGTCTACTACGGCGGGCAGAGCTGGGAAGAGATGGGGACCCCGAACATGGGATTCCTCATCGACCGCGACGCTGACGAACACGACGTGATCAGGGAGCGCTGATCGGGAACCTGCCGATGAACACACGGTGGCTGACATCTATTCTTGTGTTGCTCTATGTGACCGTTCCGGTCGCAGAGGGCACCGACGTCACCGTCAAGGCCGCGGATGGCTTCGCGCTGAAGGGCACGTTTCATCCCTCCGCACAAGGCGCACCGGGCATTCTTCTGCTGCACCAGTGCAACGCCGATCGCCGGGTCTACGAACACCTGGCAACGATGCTGAACGTCGCGGGATACAACGTGCTGGCGCTGGACTTCCGCGGGTTCGGTGGCAGCCGGGGCGGCGACTACAAAAATTTTGCCGCGAGCCGCCAGCGCATCCTCGACAGGATGCCGGGCGATGTCGATGCCGCCCTTGGCTTCCTGACCTCGCAGAACACCGTGAACAACAGAGCGCTCGGTGTGGTCGGTGGCAGCTGCGGCGTCAGTCAAGCCATCCACGCAGCCCGACGTCATCCGGCCATCAGGACGCTCGTGCTCCTGTCGGGCGGCACGGATGCGGCAGGGGAGGCGTTCATCAAAGGGTCCGCGACAATTCCGATTCTTGGAGCGGCCAGCGAGGAAGATGCGGAGGCCGCGGCGGCCATCAGGAGAATCGTAGGAGTGTCGGCAAACCGGGAGAGCCGTATCGAAATGCTCAAGGGCGCCGGACATGCCGCGTCGATGTTCGACAAGCAGCCGGAGCTGCAGGCAGACATCGTGATTTGGTTCAGGTCCAATCTGCCACCTGCGGGCTACGGGCTTCCGCCTGCAATCCGCTAATCTCGGGTCGGCGGGTCCGCTCGCGATGACTCCGGAATATGCTCGCGGGACCCGCCCTACGCGCGTCTCTGTCTTACTTCCGGGCGTGCCGCTCGATCATCTGGCGGCGCACGACGGCCCCGTACACATTGCCACTGGCGTCGACGCCGACGCCTTCCGCGCCCGAGTGGTCCGGAGTCGTTGATTCCATGTCTTCTATGAACGCCCTGACGCTTCCGTCACGGGCGCTGCCGATGCGAATTCCCTTCTTGATGCCCGTCAGCTCGTGTGCGCCCGTATCGGGACCCGATTCCGAGTCGGCGACGTAGATGGTGTCGTCTCTCGTGATGTAGATGCCGCTCGGCCGGCCGAACTGACGCCACTCGGTGATGTACTTCCCGTCCTGATCGAAGATCTGGATCCGGTTGTTCTCGCGGTCGCCAACGAACAGGCGCCCGCGCGAGTCCATGGCGATTGTATGGGGCTCGCTGGTCTCACCCGGCCCTGACCCTTTCTTCCCCCATTCCTTGACGAACTTTCCGTCTCTGGTGAACTTGACGATGCGATTGTTCTTGCCGTTGCGGTGGCTGTCGGTGACGAACACGTCGCCGCTCGGCGCGACGACGACATCGGTGGGCTGATCGAAGAGGTCGGGCCCCGACCCGCTGACGCCCGCTTTGCCGAGCGTCATGAGCACTTTGCCGTTCGGATCGAACTTGAACACCTGATGTCCCGTGCCGTTCGCACCTCGCGCATCGGTCACCCATAGGTTGCCGTCGCGGTCGACGGTTGCTCCGTGCGGGAAGTTGAACATGCCCTCGCCCCACGCTTTGAGCAGTCTGCCCTGGGCGTCGTACTTCAGGATCGCGGGTTCTTTTCGGCCGGTGCACGCGTTTTCGAAGCATCGGGCGACGACGTAGATGGTGCCGTCGGGCGTCGACTCGACTGCCGTCACCGCGGGCCACTTCATCCCGGCCGGCAGCGCGCCCCAGTCGCGCGTTGTTCTGTACGGCTGCGGCAGATCGTTGCGGGGGCCCCCAGACGACTGCGCGAGGGCCGCCTGACCGATGCACACCGTCACAAGGGCGAGAACACATGCGCATCGTGACACGGGTACCTCCTGGTATCGCAGATTTCAGATTGCTCGATTGATGATTGTTGACGATCTCTAAATGACGATTGTCGAATTCATTGGCGATTGACGGAATTCGCGGTCAATCGACAATCGATTCGTCGATCAGCAATCGTCATTCGACAACAATCTTCATGCGACCAATCCGAAATCTGCAGTGATTACGGCGCCAGCGGTTCGATATGGATAAGGGTGGCCCCGTGCTGGTCGCCAAGCCAGAAGCTCGACAGCGCTCCGGACTTCTGCACCTCCACGTGACGGACGTTCGTTTCGTGCGGGAGCAGGTACTCGGTGAATTCGCCGGTCTGGCTGTTGAGCCGGACCGCGAGGTCGTTGTCCATGCCGGCCGTCCACGCATACGTCCTGTCGTCGAACTGCACATCGTACGGGCGCGTCCACGGCGTGGGCGCCTTCCACTCGGTGATCTTCTGCGTCCTGGGATCGAACATCGCCACGTTGTTGCCGTGAAACACGCCGCACCACAAACGATCCTGTGAGTCGACGTGTCCGCGCCGGCACCCCGCGCCCTTCGTCGGGAAGTCGTACCACACGGTTTGCAACGTCTTGCCGCTGGTCACCCAGATCTTGTCGTTCGTCATCTGCATGCCGTAGATGTTGTTCTTCGAGTCGGCCACCACGTCGTACGCGCGCGCGGAGGGGCTGCCCGCCGGGTACGTGACGCGAGTCCACTTATTGGTCGCCACGTCGACCTGCCATGTGCCGGCCGCCGTCCCCCATTCCGAAACGATATTGAGCCAGAGCCTGCCGTCCACATGCTGGAACGCGGGATCGACCATCGTCAGATGGGCGTCCCCGAACTCCGACTCCGGTACCGGTGGCTTGAAGGTCTCTATCTTCTCGGTCTTGGGATCGAACCTCACCACCTGCATCTGCGACATGTTGCCGAAGTAGACACGCCCTTCTTTGTCGAAGTCGATCTGGAGCCCGCCCTGGGCGAAGGGGCCGACCCGGGCCTGTGGGATGGAGTACTCCACGACTTTGCCGGTCTTGGGATCCAGCTTGCCAATGAACTGCGACGTGAAGTCCGAATACCAGACGTTGCCCTGTGCGTCGAACGCCTTGTCATGCGGCGCGGCATCCTTACGTGGCAGGTCGTACACCGTGTAAATCACCTGGGTGGCCTTACCTTTGGGCCGCGGCAACGTCTTGAGCGCGTACTGAAACGTGTCAGTGGAGCTCAGATTGATCGTGCTGAAGTACTTGGCGTTGGCGATCTGCTGCGCCGTCGGCGGGTGCACGGATCCCTCGACCGGCCGATTCCAGGGATGCATGGGCGACGAGTTGTTCGTGTGCACGGCCATCCGCTGCACTACCGGCGCCATTTCTTCCGCGTTGTAACGAGAGAAGAGCACGCGCTGCAAGGTGTGGCAATTGACGCACGCGCCAAGAGCCACCTTCTGTTCCTGGGTGCCCGGCACGCTGAGGAGCAGCTCCGCGTTGGAGAGCTGCATGGCGAGCTTCGAGATGCTCGTCACCTTCGTGAGTGTCAGATCCAGCCGCGCGGGCTGCGCCGTCACGTCGACGGACGTGCTCGGCAGCTCGTAGCCCGCGGCACGGATGCTGATCGCGTATGTGCCCGGTTCCATTCGGTCGCGCGGGAAGCTGTACTGGCCCTGCGCGTTGCTGACCACCCACACGGCGATCGTCGAGCCCGCCTTCTTGGCGCCGACGAGCACGCCCTCCATCGCACCTTCCGCTTGGGAGGTCATGGTCCCTGCAAGCGCGGCATGAGACGGGTTCTGGGCCAGGGCACTACCGATGAACGCCCAGCCCAGTAAGGCCGTTCCCGCCAGGATCGCTGCAAGAAGCTTCGCCTTACTCATGACTGTCTCCTTGTTGTGTGCGACGGTTCGAACCGGCACGGCTTGGTGCCGCTAAGGATGCCCTCTCCACGGCGTTCTGGCAACGTTTTTTAGCACCCCAACGACCCGAACGACCCGAACGATCAGGATCTCCTATACCCGCACTGGCTCTGCGCTCAATCCCGCCATATCGAACAGCACCGTGGCCAGCGCGGCGTAATCGTCATCGGCGCGGCCGGCGGCCATGAGCGCCTCGACGAGCTGTTGAATCACGGCGCTCACGGGCGCGGGGCTGTGGTTTTCGGCAAGCGTCGCCGCGACGATTCGGAAATCTTTCGCGTAGAGCGCGGTGCGGAAGCCGGGCTTGTAATTGCCTGTGAGAATACGTTCGCCATGCACCTCCAGGACGCGGCTTGCCGCAAAGCCGCCGAGCAGCGCCTGCCGCACCTTCACAGGGTCGACGCCAGCCTTCCGCGCCAGCGCAAATGCCTCGCTGACGACGGCGAGGGCGCCGCCGATCACCATCTGATTGCAGACCTTACAGAGCTGTCCGGCGCCGGAGTCGCCGATGAGGACGACGCGTTCGGGATTCCCCATGGCGTCGAGCACAGGCTTCACTTCCGCGAAAGCCCTCGCGTCGCCACCGACCATGATCGACAGTGATGCATTGATCGCACCGATTTCGCCGCCGCTCACAGGTGCGTCCAGCATGGTGGCGCCGAGCGACGCCGCTCGCGCCGCGAGTCGCCGCGACGTTGCGGGTGCGATCGTGCTCGTATCGATCAGGATCGTGCCCGGCTGCAATGCCTCGAAGATCCCGTTCGGCCCTTCCATCACGAGCTCGACGTCTGGCGAGTCGGGCAGCATCGTGATGATGCGAGTAGCGCGGCGGGCGACGTCGGCCGGCGTTGACGCCCGGGCGGCGCCGGCAGCGACGACATCGTCGACGGGACCCTGGCTCCTGCTGTGAACGACAACAGAAAAGCCGGCCTTCAAGAGGTTCTTCGCCATGGGTCGCCCCATGACACCTAGGCCGATGAATCCAATGGTGTGCGACATGCCCGAGAGTATATGTGGGCGGGGTTGGTGGTTGGTGGTTGGTGGTTGGTGGTTTGTGGTTCGTAGTTGTTCGGGGGAGTGTTTTCTACCAACTACCAACTACCAACTACCAACCAGCGCGAGCCACAGGCATCTGCCCCAGACGTTCGCCGAACCCCAATCACACGAGCCACTTAGAGGCGGGCGGCATTGGTGACGCCAGAGCTTTGCCTTATAATGACCAGCAAGAGGTTTCTCTTCACCACCAACCTCTAACCTCTTAGGCGGGCTGGATGTTCGAACGTTACACGGAACGAGCACGACGAGTTCTCTTCTTCGCCCGCTACGAAGCCAGCCAGCTCGGCAGCATCTCCATTGAGACCGAGCACCTGCTGCTTGGACTGATCCGCGAAGGCAAGGGACTCACGAGCCGCATCTTTGCGCGGTCGCATCTCTCGCTCGAAAACATCCGCAAGGAAATCGAGGGACGCACCGTGTTCCGCGACAAAGTATCCACTTCCGTGGAGATCCCGTTCAGCGCAGAAACGAAGCGCGTCCTGCAGTTTGCGGCAGAGGAAGCCGATAGGCTTCTGCACAACTACATCGGCACCGAGCATCTCCTGCTGGGCATCCTTCGCGAGGAGCGGTCGGTGGCCGCGTCCATCCTGATGGAAAAGGGGATGCGGCTGCACACGGTTCGCGAGGACATCGTCCAGCTCTTGAACGAGAAGACGACGCTGACCCGCGTCAAGGAAACGCCGCTCCTTGCCGAATTCAGCCGCGATCTGACGGAAGCGGCGATGAAGAACCAGCTCGACCCGCTGGTGGGGCGCGAGTACGAGCTCGAGCGCGTGCAGCAGGTGCTCTGCCGCCGCACCAAGAACAACGCGGTGCTCATTGGCGAGCCGGGCGTCGGGAAGACGGCGATCGTCGAAGGACTGGCGCAGAAGGTCGTCTACGGCGACGTGCCGCACTTCCTGGCCGACAAGCGGATCCTCGCCCTCGACATCTCGCTGATCGTGGCCGGCACGAAGTATCGCGGACAGTTCGAAGAGCGCCTGAAGGCGATCATGAAGGAGCTCACCGAGAACCCGAACATCATCGTGTTCATCGACGAGCTGCACACGCTGGTGGGCGCCGGTTCAGCCGAAGGGTCGCTCGATGCAGCCAACATCCTCAAGCCGGCGCTGTCGCGCGGCGAGATCCGCTGCATCGGCGCGACGACACCCTCTGAGTACCGTAAGTACATCGAAAAGGATCGCTCGCTCGAGCGGCGCTTCCAGGCAATCAAGGTCGATCCGCCCGCCGAGAAGGAGACCATCGAGATCCTGTTGGGCGTCAAGGATCGGTACGAGCAGTTTCATCACGTCGAGTACACGTCCGAGGCGCTCGAGGCGGCTGTGTATCAGTCGAGCCGCTACATCACCGACCGGTTCCTGCCGGACAAGGCAATCGACCTCGTGGACGAAGCGGGCGCCCGCGCCAAGCTGAAGGAAGCCGGCTACAGCGAGGAGTTCGGCGAGATCAACAAGAGCATCCGCGTGGCTGTCGAGCAGATGGAGAATGCGGTCTCACAAAAGGATTTCGAACGCGCGCAGTACTACCGCGAGCAGGAGGTATCGGCTCGCGAAAACCTGCAGTTCGTTCGCGAGAAGTTCGACGTCAAGTCGAGCGCGCGCAGAATCGTCGTCAACAAGTCCGACATCGACGAGGTGGTGTCGAAGTGGACGGGCGTGCCGATCGCGTCCATCAACCAGGACGAAAGCGACAAGCTGCTGCGGATGGAAGGCGACCTGCACAAGCGGGTCATCAGTCAGGAGAAGGCGATCTCGGCGATCTCGCGCGCCATCCGGCGGTCGCGCGCGGGTCTGAAGAATCCGAACCGGCCAGTCGGCAGCTTCATCTTCCTCGGGCCGACAGGCGTCGGCAAGACGGAGCTTGCGCGGGCGCTGGCCAACTTCCTGTTTGGCAGCGACAACGCGCTCATTCGCTTCGACATGTCCGAATACATGGAGAAGCACTCGGTCTCGAAGCTGATTGGTTCGCCTCCGGGATACGTGGGGCACGAGGAGGGCGGTCAACTCACCGAGAAGGTGAAGCGTAATCCGTACTCCGTTGTCCTGCTCGACGAAATCGAGAAGGCGCACCCCGATATCTTCAACATCCTGCTGCAGGTGTTCGAGGACGGGCATCTGACCGACGGACTTGGAAACCGGGTGAACTTCAAGAACACCATCATCATCATGACGTCGAACATCGGCGCGCGCTTCATCCAGAAGAAAGCGTCGCTCGGGTTCCAGGCGAGCGATTCGACGACGATCGACAAGAACGTCACGGACATGGTGCTCGGCGAAGTGAAGCGAACCTTCAATCCGGAGTTCATCAACCGCATCGACGAGATCATCGTCTTCGAGGCGCTGACCGACGAGGATTTGCGGCGGATCATGGCGCTGCTCGTGGACCAGTTGAACGCCAATCTGGCCGATCGCCGGATGAAGATCCTGCTCACGCCCGAGGTTATCGACTGGATCATCGACGTCACCTGCAAGGACCGCTCGTACGGCGCTCGCCCGCTTCGCCGGGCGATTCAGCGCTACGTCGAGGATCCGCTCTCGGAGGAGCTTATTCGCGGCAATCTGCGCGACGGAGAGGTGGAGGTCTACCTCGAGAGCGGGCAGCTGGCCTACCGCCCTGCGGGCGAACTGACGGTCGGACGGCGGCTTAGCTAAGCTAGACCCGTCCAGCCGCTGGCTCCCTACGTCTAAAATCCTGTAAACTTAAGCGTTTCGACAGGATCTGAGGCCATGCGCATGTTCCTAGCTCGCGCGTTCGCCCTGGTCGCTCTGCTAGTCGTCGGCGTTTCGCCCTCGTGGGGGCAGGCGCCTTCGCCGGCTACGCCGACCCAAGGGACGCCTTTGCCGTCATCGGCGGGGCCGAATTCCGCCACCACGCCGTGTGGCAACCCGATTCCGACTCCCGCCGCTCAACCACCGACGAACATCGGGCCGGTACTCTATCTCGTGGAGCTGTGCTTCAGCGCTCAGGGCAACGTGCCTGTCGTCGATGCGCAAACCTATCTCTATTACATGCGACTGCGCGCCTCGCAGCCTTCGATGGGTGTGTGGCTCTCGTACGACGAAACGGCTGAACAGACGATTCGCGAGGACTTCCAGCGGCTCTGGGCCACCAACTTCCTCACGGATTTGCGGATTGAGGCTACCGACTATACGTTCGCGAACGGCGTCCCGGGGAAGCTCGTGACCTACAACATGGAAGAGCGCGAGCGGGTCAAGATCGTGAACTACGAGGGCACGAAGGAGATCGATCGCACGAAGATCGATGAACAGCTCCGCGCCCGCGGCATCGAGCTGCGGCTCGACTCGTTCCTCGATCAAAGCATCATTCGACGCGTAGAAACCGTCCTGCGCGAAATGATGGCCGAGAAGGGCTTCACCAACGCCGAGGTTTCCCACAAGATCGCGGCTGTGGCAGGCGGGCCAAAACTGATCAACATCACGTTCCAGGTCAGCGACGGGCCTAAGCTCAAGCTCCGCGGGATCGAATTCATCGGGAACAGCGCGAAGAGCGACCGCGCTCTCCGCCGCAAGATGAAGGATAACAAGACGCCGAACCCCTTCTGGGGCTGGATCACGCGCGGCGGCACCTATAAGGCCGACAAGTTCGAGGCGGACGCCGACCTCGTTCTGGCCTACTACCGCAACGAAGGGTACGTGCGAGCGCAGGTTGGACAGCCGGAGATTCGTACACTTCAGGACTCCGGCGACCGCAAGACGCGATGGATCCAGTTGCGCATCCCCGTGACCGAAGGGGCGCGATATCGCATGGGCGAGCTCTCCATCGACGGCAACAGTGTCGTCAGGAGCGAAGCCTTGACGCCGCTCTTCGATATCAAGATGGGGGACTGGTACAACGAGAAGAAGTTCCGCGACGGCCTCGTCAAGGCGCGTGAGATTTACGGCGCCGGCGGCTACATGGAGTTCACGGGCTTCCCCGACCTGAAGCTGAGCGACGAGCCGGAGGACAACGTACCGGCCGCGCTTGCCGCGCCGCCGCCCTCGGGCCCGCCGACGGCGGACGTAACGATGCGACTGCAGGAAGGCCCGCAGTATTTCGTCAATCGCATCACGTTCGTCGGCAACTCGACGACGCGTGACAACGTGATCCGGCGCGAGATGCGGCTCGTCGAAGGGGCCGTGTTCAACACCGAGGCGCTGAAATACAGCATCCGGCGTCTCAACCAGCTTGGCTACTTCGAGCAGATCAACGAGCAGGACCAGCAGGCGATTAAGACGGAGAAGACGGCCGGGCGTGAGAACCAGATGGACGTGACGCTCACGCTGAAGGAACAGAACCGCAACCAACTGACGTTTGGCGCCGGCGTCTCGCAATACGAGGGTGTCTTCGGTCAGCTGGCGTTTCAGACGGCGAATTTCCTCGGCCGCGGAGAGAGCCTCACGGTGTCGCTGATGGCGGGCGACCGCATGCAGAACTACCAGCTTGCGTTCACCGAGCCGTTCCTGTTCGACCGCAACATCACCGCGGGCTTCGACGTCTACAAGCGCGCGCTGCAGTACATCGGCTACTACACGCAGAAATCCACGGGCGGGAACCTCATGATGGGGTTCCCGGTCGCCGATTTCAGCCGCATGTTCGTCAGCTACGCATACGAGGCGACTAAGATGACCGACCTCAACGAGGCGTTCATCGATCCGAGCTGCAGCTTTGATGCGGAGGGTAATTTCGACCCCCTCGGCTGCTCGACCGTCTCGTTGACAGATTTGTCGACGATCAGCCCGGAAGCACTGGAGAACCTGCGCCGCAATCCGTTCGTGTTCGATTCGCTCCTGCTCGGCGCCGGCGGACGCCGCACGGTCAGCAAGGTCATCCCCAGCTTCGTCCACAACACAGTCGACAACCCCATCTTCCCGAACACCGGCCAGCGATTGACGACATCGATCGATCTGGCGATGTTGGGAGGGAACACGCAGTTCTACAAGCCACGTATCGAGGGCATCAGGTTCTGGCGGCACACGTCGCGCACCTCGTTCGGCCTTCGCGGGCAGTACGAGTTCATCGCGCCCGTAGGCGATACCAAGTCGCTGCCTATTTTCGAGAAGCTGTACCTCGGTGGCGAGTACAGCGTCCGCGGTTACGACATCCGCTCGATTGGACCGTCGGATCCGGTCACCGGCCTGGTTCTCGGCGGCAACAAGAGCCTCCTGTTCAATGTGGAGTACCTGTTCTCGATCGTGCCGCAGGTCCGCGTCATCGCCTTCTACGATGCCGGACAGGTCGCCGACGACAACCAGCCTTTCGCGCTCGACAAGTTCCGCACGTCGACAGGCGCCGAGGTCCGTTTTTTCATGCCCGTGCTGAACGTCCCGTTCCGGCTGATCTTCGCCGCGAACCCGCAGCGCGAGGGTGTGCTCGATAACAGCCTCCGGCCGGCGAAGAATTTCACGTTCCGCTTCGCCGTGGGGTCGACCTTCTGAGACCTGGTGGGTAGTTGGTGGTTGGTATTAAGGGTGGTCACGACGAACCACCAACTACCAACCACAAACCGAAGAGAGGACGAGTGATGAGAGTGTGGATTGGTGCTGCGGCGCTCTGCGTGATGCTGACTGCCGCCCCCGGGTTCGCGCAGACACCAGCGCCGCAGACCCCCGCGCCGCCGGCACAGACGGCGCCACCCCCCGCAGCGCCGGCGCAACGACCGTTCCCCGCCGGCGCTAAGTACGCGTTCATCAACATTCAGCGCATCGCTGCCGAATCAGCGGAAGGAAAAGCGCTCGCCAGCAAGGTTCAGGCGCTGAACCAGCAGAAGGTCAACGAGCTGAACGAGCGGAACAAGCAGCTTCAGGCGACGCAGCAGAAGCTCGAGGCTGGCGCTTCCGTCCTGAATCCGACAGCCGCCGCGCAGCTGCAGAAGGACATCGAGCGGATGCAGGTCGACCTCCAGCGTTTCACCGAGGACGCCCAGCAGGAGGTAACCCAATTACAGACGCAGCTGCAGGACGAGTTCCAGGCGAAGCTGTCGCCCGTCGTTCAGCAGGTTGCGATGGAAAAAGGACTGCATCTGCTCTTCAGCGCAGCCGACAGCGGGCTCGTGTGGGCCGATCTTTCCCTCGACATCACGAGTGAGGTGATCCAGAAGTTCGACGCGGCGTTGAAGACGGCAGGCGTGCCCGCTGCCGCGCCCGCACCCAAGCCTGCAGCTCCGGCGGCCGCTCCTGCACCCAAGCCCGCAGCTCCGGCGCCCGCTCCTGCACCGAAGCCTGCGGCGCCCGCGCCGAAGCCCGCCAATCCATAAGTCGTTTTTCACCGGCACGGGTGGTTCAGTATGCTTAACTCACCCGTGCCGTTTTCCCTCGACCTTCCCGCCCTCCTCGACCGTGTCTACTATCGCTATCCCTCGTTCCTGATCGACACGATTGCCGATCACGAGCCCGGGCACCGTCTCGTCTGCATCAAGAACGTCACCGTCAACGAGGAGTTCTTCCAGGGTCATTTTCCCGGCTCGCCGTTGATGCCGGGTGTGCTGATGATCGAGGCACTGACGCAGGTGGCGGCCGTGCTGCTGCTCGAGCAGTCGGATGCGCCGACCACGGCGCGCGTGTGGCTGCGCGGCGTGGACAACGCGAAATTTCGCCGGCAGGTCGTGCCGGGCGACCGGCTGCGGCTGGAGGTGACGCTCGGACGCTGCCGGACGTGTCTCGCGAAAGCGCGCGCCGTTGCGTACGCAGCGGACCAGACGGTCGCGGAAGCCGAACTGCTGCTGGCAATCGAGCACGGTGCGGCATACATCGACCCTTCCGCCCATGTGCATCCAGCAGCCCGCCTCGGCGCGGGAACGACCGTGGGCCCGTACTGCACGATCGGTCCGGAGGTGGTCATTGGCGAGCGCTGCCGCATCGGCGCGTCGGTCGTCATCGATGGATGGACCGACATCGGCGACGACACGCGTATCTATCCGATGGCCTCAATCGGGCTGGCGCCGCAGGACCTCAAGTACAAAGGGGAGCGGACACGACTCTCGATTGGCCGCGGTAATACGTTCCGGGAATTCGTCACCATCAATCGCGGGACGATGGGCGGGGGCGGCCATACGACGATCGGCGATCAGAACCTCTTCATGGCGTACGTGCACGTCGCGCACGACTGCCATGTCGGGAACTTCACCATCTTCGGCAACGGCGCGACGATCGGCGGTCACGTGACGGTCGGAGACTTCGCGACGATCAGCGCGTATTCGGGCGTCCATCAGTTCTGCCGCGTCGGTCAGCACGCCTACATCGGTGGCTATACCGTTGTGACCAAGGATGCGCTGCCGTTCGGGAAATCGGTGGGAAACCGGGCGCGCATTTACGGCCTCAACACCATCGGCCTGGCGCGACGCGGTTTCACGCGGGAGACGATCGCGCAGCTGAAGCGCGCGTACCGCTACCTGCTGCAATCGAAGCTCAATACGTCACGCGCGCTCGTGCAGATCGAGCAGGATCCCACGCTGACAGCGCCAGAAGTGCGGTACCTGGTCGAATTCATTCGCACGTCCGCCCGAGGAGTCATCCTGCGGCGTCCAACCAGGCGCGCCGAGGAGCTGGTGGCGGATGAATAAGATTCGTCAATGCGCTTAGGTCTCATCGCGGGCAACGGCCGGTTTCCATTTCTGGTGCTGGACGCCGCGCGCGCGCAAGGACACGATGTCACGGTGATTGCGGCGAAGGAAGAGACGTTTCCGGAGCTGAACGACGCTGCCCGACGCCACACGACGCCCATTCACTGGATCTCCCTCGGCCAGCTCGGCACCTGTATCGACCTGCTCGAGCAGGCAGGCGTGACGCACGCCGTGATGGCGGGGCAGGTCAAGCACAACAAGATTTTTTCTGGTGGCATCATCCCCGACCTGACGTTCCTGAACGTCCTCAGGCAGCTCACGTCGAAGAACACCGACGGTCTGATCGGCGCCGTCGCGAATGTGCTCAGACAGCGCGGCATCGAGCTCATCGATTCGACCGCTCTCCTCCAGCCGCTGCTGGCCAGGGCGGGCGTGCTGACGAGCCGGCCGCCGTCGGAAGCGGAGCAGAAGGACTTCGAGTTCGGCTATCGGATGGCCGACGCGATCGCCGGTCTCGACATCGGCCAGACCGTTGTGGTCAAGCACCAGGCGGTTGTCGCCGTCGAAGCGATGGAAGGCACCGACGAGGTCATCGCCCGTGCGGGTCAACTCGCCGGCGCCGGCGTGTGCATCGTCAAGGTGGCAAAGCCAATGCAGGACATGCGGTTCGACGTGCCGGTCGTCGGCGTCACGACGATTGAGGCGATGAGGGCGGCGCGTGCGAGCGCGCTTTCCGTTGACGCCGACAAGACACTGCTCCTGGATGGGGATGCGGTCATCGTCGCAGCCAACGAGTCCGGGATCACGATCGTGGGGCGGCAGACATGAGTCGCCTCCGCGTGGCGGTCGTCGGTGTCGGCTCGGTCGGCCAGCATCATGCGCGGATTCTGGCCGCGATGCCCCATGTTGAATTGGTAGGCGTGGTGGACATCAAGCCGGAGCGCGCGGCCGAAATCGCATCGCGATACGGCACGACGGCATTTACGAGCGCGTCCGAGCTCGTGGGACGCGTCGACGCGGTCTCGATTGCGACGCCGACCGTTTCCCATGTCGACGTCGCGCTTCCATTTGTCGAATCAGGGGCGGGCGTTCTTGTCGAAAAGCCGCTGGCGGCTGCGCTCGCGGACGCCGATCGTCTGCTTGCGGCTGCCGACGCGCATGGCACCGCGCTCGCGGTAGGTCACACCGAGCGCTTCAATCCAGCCGTGACGGCGGCGCTGCCGATGGTGTCAGGACCGAGGTTCGTCGAAATTCACCGGCTCGGGACGTTCCCCGGGCGCAGCCTCGACATCGACGTGATCTTCGATCTCATGATTCACGACCTCGACGTCCTGCTGGCAACGGTGCGATCGGACGTCGAAGCGGTCGAGGCTGTCGGCGTGAACGTGCTGACGCCCCGTGTCGACATTGCCAACGCGCGCATTCGGTTTGCTTCCGGCTGCATCGCCAATGTCACCGCGAGTCGAATCAGCAGGGACCGCGTCCGCAAGGCGCGGTTCTTTCAGCAGGACGCCTACATCTCGATCGATTACGCCGCGCAGGAGCTCGAAGTCTATCGGCTCGCCCCTCAGAATGGCGGTCGACCGGCGATACAGGGGGGGCGCGTCGATATCGAGACCGACGAGCCGCTTCGACGCGAGCTGGACGACTTCGTTGCCGCCATCCGAGATCGACGACCGCCGACGGTGACAGGGCACGATGGACGTGCCGCGTTGGCGTTGGCCACCAGAATCGCGGCGCTGCTATGAAGGCGGGGACGTTCGACGACGTGCTCGACCGGGTGAGCGCGGGCGAAAGCCTGAGAGCAGACGAGATTGAACAGCTCGCCACAGCGCACGACATCCTGTCGCTTGGTACCCTCGCTGACGTAACGCGACGGCGTCTGCACGGAAACCAGGTGACGTACGTGCGCGTAGCCAGATGCGCGTTCGATTCCGTACCGGACATGGTGTCGTCGGCAGCTCGCGAGGTCCGCATCACCGGTGCTCCCGCCGCTCTGGACGTTGCGGTGACCGCAACGCAGGCTGCGAAGGCGGTGGCGGGACCGCATGCGGTGTCCGGGTTTTCGTGGGCTGACATAGAACGTTTTGCGTCCGGCGGGGGCATGACGGTGTCTCAGGTGCTCGCGGATCTCCGTGCGGCCGGTCTCGACAGTCTCGCGGAGATCCCGCTGGATGGTGTCTCGAACATTGACGCGGCAATCGACTGCGTTACGCATGCTGGATTTCACCAACTGCGTGTGACAGTCGAGAAGGCTTCGGCTGGCGAGCGAACGGCGCTGCTGCTTCGGGCGGCAGCGCTGCAGCAGCGATTTGGCAGCATCCAGGCGATCAGTCCGCTGCCGATGGTTCTGAATACGCTCGAGCCGACCACCGGCTACGACGATGTGAGGGCTGTGGCAATTGCGCGGCTGGCAGCGCCGAACATCAGCAGCATCCAGGTGGACTGGCTGCGATACGGCCCTAAGCTGGCACAGGTTGCGCTGATATTCGGGGCTGACGACGTTGACGAGGTCACCGCGTCCGACGAGGCTCCCGATGGCCGCCGGCGCGCCCCGCTCGAGGAAGTGCGACGCGGCATCGAGGCGGCAGGATTCTCACCGGTCGAGCGCGACGGCCGATTCCAGGTCATTGCGTGAGCCGCCCCGTGCGCATTGGCGCGGTCGGGTATCTGAATGCCCGCCCGCTGACGTGGGCACTCGACCGTTCGCGGGAACGCTGGCTCGTCCGGTACGATGTGCCGTCGGTCTGCTCGGCACTGCTGCACGCAGGGGAAGTCGATCTCGGCCTCATCCCGTCTGTCGAATATCTGCAGGCGTCCCACTATCGACTGGTGCCCGGCGTCGGCATCGGGTCGCGTGGTCCGGTTGCCTCGGTGGCGCTGTTCGCACGAGAGCCGATCGACTCGATTCGCCGCATTGCGTTGGACACGAGCTCGCGAACGTCGGTGGCGCTCTTGAAGGTACTGTGCAGGCGTCGATTCCACATCGAACCTGAATTCGCTCCGCACGGCCCGGATCTCGAGTCAATGACGCGCGGCTCGGACGCGGCGCTGCTCATTGGCGATCCGGCGCTCGATGCCGATCACCGCGCGCTCGGCCTGGAGAAGATCGATCTGGGGGAGGCATGGACAGCCATGACCGGGCTTCCGTTTGTGTATGCTGCGTGGACGGGGCGTCCCGGCGCCGTGGACGACGCAGACGTTCAGGCGCTGCAGCAGGCACAAGAGGAAGGCGTTCGCGCGACCGATGCGATTGCGGCGGAGTACGGCCGCGGCAGCGCGGCCGCGACCGCCCGGGCAGCGGCGTACCTAAGACATAATGTCAGGTACGGCCTGGGTCCCGAAGAGGCACGCGGCCTGCAGCTGTTTCTCGACTACGCCGCTGAACTGGAGCTCGTGCCCCACAAACGCACGCTGGCATTCTTCTAGGCGGGTCCGCTTCGCGGAACCCGCCCTACGTACGTGGGCCGGGTGCCGCGGCGCAGCCTGTTACAGCGCCGCGGACCCGGCTAAAGTCGATGATCGAGCAACTCGCGAGGAAAGTGAGAAACGGCGAGCGCCTGAATCGTGGCGAGGCACTGCAGCTCTGTCGTGAGGCTCCGACACATCTCCTCGGGCAGCTCGCCGACGCCGTACGCGCCCGCAAGCACCCGGACCGCATCGTCACCTACATCATCGACCGCAACGTCAACTACACGAACGTGTGCGTGGCACGCTGCAACTTCTGCGCGTTCTACCGGCCGGTCGGCTCTTCAGAAGGGTACGTGCTCGGCTTCGACGAGATCTTCCGTAAGATCGACGAAACCATCGCGGTGGGCGGGAATCAGCTGCTGCTCCAAGGCGGGCACAATCCTGATTTGCCGATCGCGTGGTACGAAGATCTGTTCCGGGCGGTCAAGGGGCGGTATCCGGACTTCAAGCTCCACGCATTGTCGCCGCCGGAGATCCTTCACATTTCACGGCTCAATCAGGTGTCGGTGGCGGAGGTGATCGCCCGACTCGTGGCCGCGGGGCTCGACAGCATTCCTGGCGGCGGCGCGGAAATTCTTGTGGACCGCGTGCGCAGGCTTCTGAACTGCTACGGCAAGGCCACAGCCGACGAATGGCTCGACGTCATGCGCCACGCACACCGTGCCGGCCTCAGGTCCACGGCGACGATGATGTACGGGACGGTGGAGACGGACGAAGAGCGTATCGAGCACATGGTGCGGCTGAGGGAACTGCAGGACGAAACCGGCGGGTTCACCGCCTTCATCACGTGGAGCTATCAGCCCGAGCACACCGAGCGCGGCGGCGTGGAGGCCACGGGAATCGACTATCTCAGAACGCTCGCGACCGCGAGGATTGTGCTCGACAACTTCGACAACCTGCAGGCGTCGTGGGTGACGCAGGGTGGCAAGGTCGGACAGCTCAGTCTTGCCTGCGGTGCCAACGATATGGGCAGCGTGATGATCGAAGAGAACGTGGTTCGTGCCGCCGGCGCGAGCTACTGCATGGATGAAGTCGAGATCGTCACCAACATCGAAGATGCCGGCTTCGTCCCAAAGCGCCGGAACATGCACTACGAGATTCTCGGCGACCCGATCTTCCGCGAGCGCGACATCCCGCGAATGCTGGCGCTCGACACAGCGCGGGCGCCTGGCGACGCGTCGGTGCCCGAGGAGCTTCATCGATACCCGGCCCGCAGCAGGACAGGGAAACAGCTGCGACTCGCGTAGTAGTGCCGACCTACCGCGCTGCCTGGGTCCTCCCGATTACCGCGCCTCCGATCCGTGACGGGTGGGTGGCGGTCGAGAATGGGCTCGTCACCGGCGTCGGGCCAGACGCGCCGCAGGGTTCGACCGACCTCGGTCCCGCCGTCGTGCTCCCCGCACTCGTCAACGCGCATACACATCTCGAGCTGTCATACCTTCGCGGGGCAGTGGCGCGCGCCGATCGGTTTCTCGACTGGATTCGCGCCATCATGGCCGCCAGGCGACGCTACCCGGATCCTCGCGACCAGGCGATTCTCGACGCGGCGCGGACCGCCATCGACGAGGCCCGGGTGAGCGGGACGGGACTCATTGGCGACATCAGCAATACGCTCGTCACGTCGCCGTTGCTGGCGGAGGCCGGGATGCCAGCCCGGCTCTTCTACGAGCTGCTCGGATTCAACGCCTCCGACCCTCCGGGACGCGTCGCCGCTGCTCGCGCCGACGCCGATGCCGCGCGCCGCGCGGCGCCTGCCGTGCGTGTCAGTCTGGCTCCGCACGCGCCCTACTCGGTGTCTCCGGATATGTTCGCGGCGATCCGCGAGGACCTCGATGCACATGCTGGAGATGTCTCGAGCGTCCATCTTGGCGAATCGCCCGAAGAGGTCGAGTTCCTGCGGCGGGGCACCGGAGGGTGGCCCGAGCTGCTGCGCGAGATCGGCGTATGGGTTGACTCGTGGCGGGTTCCCGAGCGGTCGCCGGTGACGTACCTGACGGACATGGGGTTTCTCGACTCGCGTGTGTTGGCGGTACACGCCGTGCAGTGTTCCAGGGACGACCTCGCGCGGCTCAAGGCGCTTGGAACGACCGTGGTGTCATGTCCGAGAAGCAATCGGCACGTCGGGGTCGGCGATCCGCCACTCGAAACGTTCTTTGAAATGGGCCTTGCCGTTGCCCTGGGGACCGACAGCCTGGCGAGCGTCGAAGACTTGAACATGTTCAAGGAGCTTGCGGCGGCGAGAAAGCTGGCGCCTCGCGTCCCGGCGGGGGACCTGCTGGAGAGCGCGACGCTCCGCGGCGCCAGAGCGCTTGGATTCGGCGGCGATTTCGGCAGCATCGAGCAGGGGAAACGGGCGTCGCTCATCGCGGTGCGTCTGCCGGAACGCGTCGGCGATGTGGAAGAATACCTGCTGTCTGGCGTCGAGCCTGAGTCGATCGTGTGGCTCGACAGCGGCACATGCGCAGGCTTCTGACGTACTTCTCGTTCGTCCGATTCAGCCACACGGTCTTCGCGCTGCCCTTCGCGCTCACCGGAGCGCTGCTCGCCTGGCGCGTGCAGCCGTTTTCGTGGTCGCAGGTCGCCTGGATCATCGCGTGCATGGTCAGCGCACGCAGCGCCGCCATGGGATTCAATCGGCTGGTGGACGCGCGCTTCGATGCGCTGAACCCGCGGACGGTCATGCGCGAACTGCCGCGCGGCGCCATGTCGACGCTCGAAGCGGCGCTCTTCATCCTCGTCTCGTCCGCAGCGTTCGTCTACGCCGCGAGCCGCCTCGGTACGCTGTGTCTCGTACTGTCACCACTCGCCCTCGTCATCGTGTTCTGGTATTCGCTGGCGAAGCGCCACACCTCGTATACACAGTTCTTCCTGGGCCTGGCCATGGCTGTCGCGCCGGTGGGCGGGTGGATCGCCGCAGGTGGCCGGGGAGGTTCGGAGCCGTGGTTGCTGGGTGTCGCGATCGGCTTGTGGGTGGGCGGCTTCGACATCCTGTACGCGTGTCAGGATCTCGAGTTCGACCGCGCCCATGGACTTCGGTCGATACCAGTACGGTTCGGCGTCAAATCGGCGATTCAGCTGTCACGTGCGATGCACGTAGCCACCATCGCGGCAATGGCGGCGCTGTGGCGCGTCGGGCATCTTCCGCCGCTGTATCTCGTCGGGGTCGTCGTGGTGGCCTGCCTGCTTGCGTACGAGCAGTCGCTCGTCAGCGAGCGTGACTTGTCACAGGTGAAACGGGCGTTCGATTTGAACGGGTACGTCGGCATCATCTACTTCGCCGCCACCGCCCTGTCGCTCGTGATTGGGTAACCAAAGAGAACCACTTCGTGTGCTTCGTGGTGTAGGCGTGGCAAGGATTTCGCCCGACAAGGCGCCCGATCGCATCGCCGGAATGTTCGATGCGATCGCCCCGCGCTACGACCTTCTCAATCGCGTGCTGAGCGCGGGCATCGACCAACGCTGGCGCGCACACGCGATTCGGTCGCTGCGGTTGACCGGTCGCGAGCGCCTGCTCGACGTGTGCACTGGAACGGCCGACGTGGCGCTTCAGGCCAGAGACGCGTTGCACGTGCTCGGCGTTGACTTTGCAAGTGCGATGCTGGCCATCGGGCGTCAGAAGGTGCGCGCGGCTGGAGCGACGGATCGGATTGCGCTCGTGCGTGGCGATGCCACGCGGCTGCCCGTGGGCGATTCCGCCGTTGACGCCGCAACCGTGGCATTTGGCATTCGAAACGTCGAACGGCCAGAGCTGGCGTGTGCCGAGATTGCACGAGCGATGCGCCCGGGAGGGCGGCTGGCCATTCTCGAGTTCGGCGTGCCGCGCGTGCCCGGCATAAGTACGTTGTATCTGTGGTATTTCAAGTATCTTCTGCCCGCGATCGGGCGGGCGGTCTCCGGCGATCGCGTCGCGTACTCATATCTCCCTGCGTCGGTTGGCAGCTTTCCACCACCCGTGCAGTTTGTCGGTATGCTGGAGCGGGCCGGGTTCGTCGAGGTTCGCGCCGTCCCGCTGACCTTGGGAATCGTCTACCTGTATACGGCGACACGACGTTAGTTGGTGGTTCGTGGTTGGTAGTTTAGTGGCTCTGAGCGTGTTGGTCAGCTCGACCACCAACCACTAACCACCAACCAGCTGTAAGTCCTTGCATAAGCGAATGTTATAATTTCGCGATCACCCGCGTGATTCATTTCGATTTCGACCAGCGCTACCAGGACGAGGCCGTCGTCGGCACCGCCATCGCGCGCCGCGACGGTGTGCTGCTGTCGATCATCTTCCACGGTCTCGTAGCGGCGGCGTTCATCGTCGGCCCGCAGCTTCCGATCTTCCAGCCAAGCCCAGAGGAGCTGCAGCGCAGGCAGGCCGAGCTCGAACGCCAGCGCGAAGAGGCATCGCGGCGGTTCGTCTTCGTGCAGCCACAGGCCGACATCCCGGCGCTGCGGCCACCCGACCGCGCGGAGCTGTCCGACCTCGACCGTAAAGCACAGGATCCCGTCATCGCGCGCGAGCCGGAGAACCCATTGCCATTTTCACGCGGCAATTCCGCGGAGCGCGTGGAAGCGGCGGAAGCGGAACGAGCGCGGGGCGCCGATCCTGAGTCGCCACCACAGCCCGAGCCCGAGAGCGAGGTCGCTCGCGCGCTGCCGCCGGCGGACACCGGTCTCCGGCGGCCTACCGAGACGCCGTTGCCGCGCGTGGGCGGATCGCTCGGAGACGCGCTTCGCAATCTACAGCAGTACGTCCAGAATGAGACGTTCAACAATCCGCAGGGCGGCAATGACCGTCCTGGCGCCACAATCCAGTTCGACACCCAGGGCGTCGAGTTCGGACCGTGGCTGCGGCGGTTTGTGGCGCAGGTGCGGCGCAACTGGTTCATCCCGCAGGCCGCGATGGTCATGCGCGGTCACGTGGTGCTGCAATTCAACATTCATCGAAGCGGCGAAATCACCGACATCGCCATCGTGCAGCCGTCGGCGATCGACGCGTTCACCAACGCGGCATATGGCGCGATCTATTCGTCGAATCCCACCGCGCCCCTGCCGCCCGAATACCCGTCAGACAAGGTGCTGTTCACCGTCACCTTCTATTACAACGAAGAGCCGCCCAATTAAGGAACCAGGAACCAGGAATCAGGGGTCAGGGATGCCAACTAGAATCCAGCAGCTTGGTCTCCTGATTTTGCTCACGGCGCTGATCGTGTACGTGCTGGTTCGCGTCGGATGGTGACCCTGGCACACCTAGAGCGCGTAGAGCGCAGGCTTCAGCCTGCGCGCTACACTGCGCGCTGCACTGAGGGTGACCCTGAGCACCGTCGACGGGTCGTCGGCGGGCGTCCACTCGTCTTGGCGGTCCTTGGCCCGACCGCGTCAGGCAAGAGCGCCCTCGCACTGGCGATGGCGGAGCGGTACGGCGGAGAAATCATCAATTGCGACTCGACGGCCGTCTATCGTGGGTTCGACATCGGCACAGACAAGGTGCCGCTCGCGGCGCAACGAGGCATCCCGCACCATCTCATCGACATTGCCGATCCTACCGATGTGTATACGGCCGCCCAGTACGCCCGCGATGCGGCACGCGCGATCCGCGATGTCCACGCGCGCGGCAACGTTCCCATTCTGGTGGGCGGCACCGGGCTGTACTACCGGGCTCTGACGCGCGGGCTGTTTCCGGGCCCGGGCGCCGACGAGGAGCTGCGCGTCCGCCTCAACCGGGTGGCGGATCGGCGCGGCGTCGAGTCTCTTCACAGGATGCTGGATCGCATCGATCCGCGGTCGGCAGCTCGAATCCTGCCGCGCGACCGCAAACGCATCGTGCGCGCACTGGAGGTCTACTTTACGAGCGGTCGCCCACTGACGGAGCATTTCACACATACCGCGTCGCTCATCGCCGACTGCGAGGTGATTGCCCTTGGATTGCGGCTTCCCGCCGCGCTGACCGCCGAACGCGTGGCACGCAGGGTCGATGAGCAGTTCGCACGAGGCATCGTGGCAGAAGTGCGAGGGCTGCTCGCGCGCGGAGTGCCCGCGACCGCACGGCCGTTTGGAGGATTCGTATACCGACAGGTGATGGACATGCTGCGGGGGGGGCGCGACGAAGCCGCAACGCGCGCGCTCATCGCGCAGGAGAACCGTCGATACGCGCGACGCCAGTTGATCTGGTTCCGTAAAGAGCCTAATCTTATGTGGTTCGAAGGCCCAGGCGAGCGGCATGAAACACTCATTGGTGTGCAAGAGGCGCTCGCTGCGCGCGGTCTCCAACCGCGAGGAGATGCTGCCTGATGACTCAGGTTTCTGAACCACGTACCTCCTCAGCCCCGCAGAATATTCAGGACGCGTTTCTCAACTACGCGCGGCGTGAGCGTATTTCCGTAAGCGTTCATCTGATGGATGGCCGGCAGTTCGATGCACGGATCAAGAACTTCGACCGCTTCGCCGTCATCGTCGAAGTCAATGGCGCCGACCACCTTGTGTTCAAGCACGCGATCGCGACGATTGCCACGGAGCGCTCTGTCGGCAGCTACCTGTCTTCCCAGCATTCGTGATGCCTGCGGAGCGGACCCTTAGTGGTATGTCCTTCCAGAATCACTACCGGCCGCTCCGCTGTCGCGGCCGGCAGATCGCGGTCAGAGGTTTGTTGTGAGCCGTACTCAATCAGTTGAGACGGTCCACTAAGATCCGCCCGGCGAGCCGTAAGAGCTCGCGCTCATGCCTGCTTTCTCCCGAGCCATCGTGATAGTCCTCGACAGCGTCGGCATCGGTGCGCTTCCCGACGCGAGCACCTACGGCGACGAGGGGAGCAATACTCTTGGAAACATCGCAGAACGAGTGCCGTTGCGACTCCCGGTGCTGCGATCCATGGGTCTCGATCGTCTCGTGACGCTGAACGACGAGGTGGCAGCAGCACCCCGCGGTGCGTTTGGCCGTATGGCCGAGGCGTCGGCTGGCAAGGATTCGGTGACAGGACACTGGGAAATGATGGGAATCGTCTTGGAGCGCCCGTTTCCCACGTTTCCAACGGGGTTTCCGCCGGGTCTGGTCGCAGAATTCGAGCAGCGCATCGGACGTGGCACGCTGGGGAACGTCGTCGCTTCAGGTACCGCGATTGTCGAGCGCCTGGGACAGGAGCACGTTCTCACCGGCAAACCCATCGTCTACACGTCTGCCGACAGCGTGTTTCAGATTGCCGCCCACGAGAACGTCATTCCGCTTCCTGAGCTGTATCGGATGTGTCATACGGCGTTCGAATTGTTCGCGAACGGCCTGGGGGTCGGCAGGGTCATCGCGCGACCGTTCGTCGGTGTGGCAGGCGCTTTTACCCGGACCGCTAATCGGCACGACTACGCCCTGCCGCCGGCAGGTCCGACGCTCCTTGATCGACTGACCGGCGCCAACATCCCAGTCGTCGCAATTGGCAAAGTCAGCGACCTGTTTGCCGGCCGAGGCGTTTCGCGCGTCGTACCGACGACAAGCGATGCCGACGGCATGGCCAAGCTGGAGGCAGCGCTGGGCGACACTCCGTCGGGCTTTGTTTTCATGAACCTTGTCGATTTCGACACGCTGTACGGGCATCGCAACGACGTTACCGGCTACGCCGCAAATCTCGAGCAATTCGATGAACGGCTGGACGGGATTCTGCCCGCGTTGCGGCCGAGTGACCTGCTGGTCATTACGGCCGATCACGGCAACGATCCGTCCACGCCAAGCACCGATCATTCACGCGAATACGTGCCAATCCTGCTGAACGGCGCGCGGGTCCGCGGCGGGGTCGATATCGGCACGCGCAGCACGTTTGCCGACCTTGGGCAGACGCTTGCCGAGAACTTCGGCGTCGAACGACTCGCGCACGGGTTGAGCTTTCTGGGGCAGATTCTGGGGGAAGACCGTGTCGAGCATCCGTGAGGCGCTGGAGCACCGCGAGCTCCAGATGCTGGCGCCTCAGGCTGCCAAGAGCGCCAATTCACGCGGTCGCCTGCGGCCGGAGCCTGAGGACGACGTCCGGCCGGCGTTTCAGCACGACCGCGACCGGATCATCCACAGCAAGGCCTTCCGCCGCCTGAAGCACAAGACGCAGGTGTTCTTTGCGCCAGCGGGCGATCATTACCGGACGCGGCTGACACACACCCTCGAGGTGTCGCAAATCGCCAGGACGATCGCCAAGGTGTTGCGGCTGCATGAGGAACTGACCGAAGCGATTGCCCTGGGCCACGACCTCGGCCACACGCCTTTTGGCCATGCCGGCGAGCGCGTGCTCGACACCCTGATTCCCGGTGGCTTCAATCACTACGAGCAGAGCCTGCGGATCGTCGACGTCCTCGAGAACGACGGTCGTGGTTTGAATCTCACCTGGGAAGTGCGCGACGGAATAGCGCGCCACTCGAAGGGGAAGGAAGGTGCGCCGGTCGGTGTCGAGCCCGCCAAGCGAGCGGTGACGCTCGAGGGTCAGATCATGCGCGTCGCGGACCTCATCGCGTATGTCAATCACGATATCGACGACGCAGTGCGGGCCGGCATGCTGAAGCCGTCAGACCTGCCGCAGGAGCAGGTGCAGGCGCTCGGAGCCACCTCATCGGCGCGCATCGCGCGGATGGTGAAAGACGTCGTCACGGAAACCCAGAAGACGGACCTGCGCGAAATCCGCATGAGCGCTGCCGTTCTCGAGGCGACGCTGGCCATGCGCCGGTTCTTGTTCGAGGCCGTCTACGAAAATGACGTCGCAACGGCGGAGTTCAAGAAGGCGCACGGCGTTCTGAGCGGCCTATGGGAAAAGGTCAGGGATCGGCCGGACGAGTTCCTGGACTCCCGAATCATCGACACGGACGGCGTCGACGTCGCCGCGAAGGATTTTCTGGCCGGCATGACCGATCGGTTCGCGGTCACGCTCTACGAGCGTCTCTTCATCCCGAAGCCGTGGGTCGGACCTATCTCGTGGAATCAGTTATAATCAGCGGTTCAGTGCAGCTCGATCTCACGCGCTATCGTCAGCCGCTCGCTCGTTTCGAGCGTACATTTCCGCCCCAGGAAGTTGGAGACGAAGGCGATGCGTACCGGATTGTGGAACCCGTCCACGTTGCGTTCGACATTCACAAGGACAAGGACAAGTTCCGACTGGTAGGCACCGTCGACGGCGAGCTAGAGTTGATGTGCAGCCGGTGTCTCGAAGCGTACCGCCTCCCTGTGGCAGCGCCGTTCGATCTTCGGTACCTGCCGGCCTCAGCCGTCTCCGCCGAGGCCGAGCACGAAATGGATGATGACGATCTCGAGACGAGCTACTACCGTGACGACCAAATCGATTTGAACGAGCTGCTGCGTGAGCAGTTCTATCTCTCGCTGCCGATGAAGCCGCTGTGCCGGGACGACTGCCGCGGGCTCTGTCCGCAGTGCGGCATCAACTTGAACACCGGCACGTGCAGCTGCGCGCCGGTATGGGAGGACCCGCGGCTCGCAGCGCTCAAGGAGCTCGGCAGGGCCCGCGAGTCATGAATCAGCGAACCGAACATGCCTAATCCGAAACGTCGACACTCCAAGACCCGAACTGCCAAACGGCGCACACACGACGCGCTGCGTTCGCCGACGACCGGCCTTTGCCCCCAGTGCCACGAGCCGAAGGCGCCCCACCGGGTGTGCCCGCACTGCGGTTACTACCGACAGCGACCGGTCCGGCCGGTGGACGAGGAATAAGCCGCTCATCTCAAATCTCTATGGTCCGCATCGCTGTTGATGCGATGGGTGGCGACCATGCGCCTTCTGCCGTCGTCGATGGCGCTGTGGCGATCGCACGGCACCTTGCCGTACGGATTGCGCTCGTCGGCCGTGCGGCGGCCGTCGAACAGGCGCTGTCCTCGCATGCGGACTGGCCGAGCCTCGGGATAGACATCGTCGATGCGCCGGATGTCATCGACATGACCGATGCGCCCGCGTCGGTCCTCCGGCAGAAGCCGTGCGCCTCCATTCGCGTGGCCGCCGACCTCGTGGCTCGAAAGGAGGCCGTCGCGTTGTTCAGCGCCGGACACACTGGCGCCACCGTGATGGCCGCGTACGCCGCTTTCGGGATGATTCCCGGCGTGGATCGACCGGCGCTGGCAACCACGGTTCCCACCCGGGGCACGCCGGCAGTGCTTCTCGATTCGGGCGCTAATGTGGAGTGCCGGCCGCATCACCTGCTTCAGTTCGCCGTCATGGGCAGTGCATACGCCCGCGTCGCACTGGGAATCGAACGGCCGCGCGTGGGCTTGTTGTCAATTGGTGAAGAGGAAACCAAGGGAAACGAGCTGACGCGCGACGCTCACAAGCTCCTGAAAGCCGCGCCGCTCAATTTTGTCGGCAACGTGGAGGGGCGCGAAATCTACAGCGGAATCGCCGACGTCATCGTGTGCGACGGCTTTACCGGCAATATCGTGCTGAAGACGAGCGAAGGATTGATGGAGACCGTCGAGACGCTGCTCGGAGACGAGCTCCGAGGCACGTTTTCAAGCCATGTCGGGTATCTGCTGTCCCGGCGCGCGTTCCGACGGTTCCTTCGCCGCGTCGACTACTCGGAATATGGGGGCGCGCCACTCCTTGGTGTATCTGGGCTGGCCGTTGTCGGTCATGGACGTTCGTCGGCAAAGGCCGTGCGGAACGCGATTGCCACGACGCACCGTTTTGCGGCGAGCGACCTTGTCCAGCGCGTCGAACGGCACATGGCGCACGTCTCCACACCGGAGAACCTTCATTGAGACGAGAGTTGACGGCGTTCATCTTTCCCGGCCAGGGATCGCAGAAGGTCGGGATGGGCAGGGCGCTGGCAGACGCGTTTCCCGAAGCGCGCGCGGTCTTTGATGAAGCGGATGCGGCCTTTGCCGCCAGCGGAGGCGGCTCGGCCCGGTTGAGCTCGCTGTGCTTCGAGGGGCCCGACGATCAGCTCATGCTCACCGAGCACACACAACCGGCGATTCTCACGGTGAGCGTCGCGGCCGCCCGCGTGCTGGCGAAACACGGCATCGAGCCGGACGTGGTTGCCGGCCACAGCCTCGGCGAGTACTCAGCCGACGTCGTTGCCGGCGTGTTTGGTTTCGGCGACGCCGTTCAGATGGTTCGGCGGCGCGGTCGCTACATGCAGGAGGCCGTGCCTCTGGGCGAGGGCGCGATGGCGGCGATCCTCGGTCTCGATGCCGAACGCGTGCAACGCGCGTGCGCCGAGGCCGCGCAAGGCGAGGTCGTGAGCCCGGCCAACATCAACAGTCCAGACCAAGTGGTAATTGCCGGCACGGCTGCCGCCGTCCAGCGCGCGTCGGAACGGGCAAAGGCGCTTGGGGCGAAACGGGCGCTGCCGCTGGCCGTCAGTGCGCCTTTCCACTGCGCGATGATGAAGCCAGCCGAAGAGCGGCTGGCGCCCGAGCTGTGGGCGCTGGCGGTTCGCGACCCGCGGGTGCCGATCGTCGCCAATGTCGACGCACAGCCGAAGCAGCAGGGTCCCGCGGCGATTGACGCGCTCGTGCGTCAGGTGTCGGCTCCCGTGCTATGGGAGGCGATCGTGCGGCGTCTTGCGTCCGACGGCGTCACCACGTATGTTGAGGTGGGTCCGGGGCGCGTGCTTGGGGGCCTGGTCAAGAAGATCCACAAAGAGGCGCAGGTCCTGTCGTTCGCCGAGCCCGGGGACCTGGAGGAGATTCTCGCAAGTGCAAAGTTCAAAGTGTAAAGTGCAAAGTAAGTTGGCAAGTATCTGCCACTTTGAACTTACTTTCTACTTTACACTTTGCACTTTGCACTTTCTGCTTCATGTTCGACCTCTCAGGTAAGGTCGCCATCGTCACCGGCGCGTCGCGCGGCATCGGCCGCGGAATCGCGACGCTCCTGGCCTCGCGGGGAGCGCGGGTCGTTGCTGCCGCACGAGGCGATCATGCAGGCGTGACGGTCGCGGCCATTCAGGAGAGCGGGGGCAAGGCGGATGCGGCTTCTGTGGATGTCACCGACGGCAGCGCCGTAGAGGCCATGGTTGCCGCGGCGCTCGAGCGCCACGGACGGATCGACATCCTCGTCAACAACGCCGGCATCGCGCGCGATCAACTCCTGCTGCGGATGAAGCAGGAGGACTGGGATCAGGTCATCGCGACCAACCTGACGGCCGCATTCGTCTGCGCGCAGGCGGTGCTGAGACCCATGATCAAGCAGCGCAGCGGCCGCATCGTCAGCATTAGCTCCGTCGTGGGCCAGGCAGGCAACCCGGGCCAGGCCAACTACGCGGCGTCAAAGGCGGGTCTCATCGGGTTCAGCAAGGCGCTGGCGCGCGAAGTGGCGTCACGCAATATCACCGTCAACGTCGTCGCGCCGGGACTGATCGATACGGACATGACCAGGGCGATCACCGACAAGGCCCAGGTCGATTGGACGGCGCAGATTCCGCTCGGACGGCTGGGAGAGGCCACCGACGTCGCGGCGGCTGTTTGCTTTCTCGCTTCGGATGAGGCGTCGTATATTACAGGGCAAGTTTTGGCCGTCAATGGCGGAATGTACATGTGACTCGGTTGGTGGTTTGTGGTTGTTGGTTTGTGGTTATTCGCAGGCCACCAACGACCAACCACCAACCGAATTGGAGGCGTAATGGCCGTTGCAGACAAAGTGAAGAGCATCATCGTGGAACAGCTCGGGGTGGACGAAGAGGAGGTCACGCCCGATGCGTCGTTTGTCGACGATCTCGGCGCGGACTCGCTGGACACGGTGGAGCTCGTCATGGCGTTCGAGGAAGAGTTTGGGATCGAGATTCCGGACGAGGATGCCGAGAAGATTACCCGCGTGAAGGAAGCGATCGAGTACATCGACGGCCACGCCAAAGGAAAGAAGTAACCTGTTTGAGCAGGCGGGTCGTTATCACGGGCATCGGCTTGGTGTCGTCGCTCGGGATTGGCACGAGCGCGAACTGGAACGCGTTGCTGGCGGGTACGAGCGGCGTGAGACGGATCACGAAGTTCGATCCGAGTGGCTTTGCCGCCCAGATTGCCGCAGAGGTCACCGGATTCGACCCGCTGCAGTTCATCGAGAAGAAGGACGTCAAGAAGATGGACGTCTTCATCCAGTACGCCATCGCGGCGTCTCAGTTCGCGATGGACGATTCGAAGCTGCCTGTCACACGCGAGACCGCACCGCGCACGGGGGTGTTCATCGCTTCCGGCATCGGCGGATTCACCACCATCGAGCGCGAGCACCGCGCTCTGCTCGAGGGCGGGCCGCGGAAAATCTCGCCGTTTTTCATCCCATCGGCCATCATCAATCTCGCCTCCGGGCAGGTGTCGATACGCTTCGGCGCCAAGGGGCCGAACTCGGCGACGTGCACCGCTTGCTCGGCGTCGGCACACGCCATCGGTGACGCGTTCGAGATCATCCGTCGTGGCGATGCCGACGCCATGATCGCGGGAGGCTCCGAGGCGGCGATCACACCGATGGGCGTGGGTGGGTTTGCCGCGCTGCGTGCCCTGTCGACGCGCAACGACGAGCCGTCGCGCGCGAGTCGCCCCTTCGATCGCGATCGCGACGGCTTCATCATCGGCGAAGGAGCCGGCATTGTCGTGCTCGAGGAGCTCGAGCAGGCGCGGAGGCGCAGCGCGCCGATCTACGCGGAGCTCGTCGGCTACGGCATGTCCGCCGACGCGTTTCATATCACCGCGCCGTCGGAAGACGGGGAGGGAGCTGTCCGTGTGATGGGCCTTGCACTGAAACATGCAGGAGTGCCCCCTCATGAGGTTGATTACATCAACGCCCACGGCACGTCGACACCTCACAACGATCGGCTCGAGACGCTGGCCATCAAGAGATGCTTCGGCCAGCACGCGCGTCAACTGGCTGTATCGTCCACCAAGTCGATGACCGGTCATCTGCTCGGCGCTGCCGGCGGGCTCGAGGCGGGCATTATCGCGCTGGCCGTCTACCATCAGGCGGTGCCGCCCACCATCAACCTGGACAATCCAGACGAGGAATGCGACCTCGACTACGTGCCTCACACGAGTCGCCAACTGCCCATCCGCTACGCGTTGTCGAACTCGTTCGGCTTTGGTGGCACGAACGCGGCATTGCTGTTCAAGAGATATGAAGAGGCGTAGGGCGGCTGTCCCTGGTCTTTGGTCTCTGGTCTCTGGTCTCTGGTCTTGGTGAGGCGAAACGCAAGACCAAAGCCTAAAGACCAAAGACGAAAGCCGATAGCCGATAGCCAACCATGAAGATCGCCGTCTGCATCAAGCAGGTTCCGACCCGCGAGTGGCAGCCGCGGCTCCGCGACGACAAAACGTGGATCCGCGAGCAGGACGTCAGCTACGAGATGAACGAACCCGACGCCTATGCGCTCGAGGAGGCGTTGCGCCTTCGCGAAAAGCATGGCGGCGAGGTCGTCGTCTGTTCCGCCGCGCCCGCGCGCGTGCAGCAGATCCTGCGCGAAGCACTGGCACGCGGCGCCGACCGGGCGCTGCATGTCGAAGACGACGCCCTCGCCGCGGCGGACGCATGTGTCACGGCCGGTGCGCTGGCCGCCGCAATGGCGGAGGAGAAGTTCGATCTGGTGCTCACCGGCCTTCAGTCCGACGACCAGGGGCACGCGCAGACGGGAGTCATCCTCGCCGAACGGCTCGGCATCCCGCATTCCACGATCATCATGGAGGTGCAAGTCGAGGACGGGAGGCTCCGCGTGAAGCGTGAGCTCGAGGGCGGCTGGTTTCAATGGATCGCCATGCCGCTTCCGGCGCTGCTCACCATCCAAAGCGGCATCAATCAGCTGCGGTACGCCACGCTCAAAGGGATCATGGCCGCGAAGAAGAAGGAGATTCGGACGGTGCCGCTGGCGGCGGGTCTCCAGCCAACTCAGCAGATTGTGGCGCTGGCGATGCCTTCGCGAGCCAAGCAAACCCAGATGATCGGAGGGGCGGCGTCTGAGGCGGCCAAGGAGCTCGTGCGGCGGCTGCGCGAGGAGGCGAGGGTGCTGTGATTCTCGTCATTGCGGAACACCGGCAGGGCGAGCTCAACCGCGCCACGTGGGAGACGGTCGTGGCGGCGCAGCTGTTGGCCGAGCGGCTCGGCGGGCTTCCGGTCAACGTCGCCGTGCCTGGCGCCACCGGCAGCGCCGCGCAGGAGCTGGCGGCAGCCGGCATCGGTGACGTGGTGACGCTTGTCGATCCGGCCCTGGAGGCATACACGCCCGACGCGTACGTCATGGCGCTTACGGGCGTGGTCGCGTCGATGTCGCCGCGGTTTGTCGTGCTGCCTCACACGTATCAGGCGCGCGACTTCGTACCGGCCCTCGCGGCTCGTCTCAACAAGCCGCTCATCACCGACGTCACGGCAATAGCCGGGACGGCTGATGCCCCCACATTTCTTCGGCCGATGTTTCAGGGAAAGCTCGCCGCCCAAGTCAGACCCATGGGCGAGCCCCCATGTTTCGTGACGTTTCAGCTCGGTGCGTTCCGAGCGGACCAGGTGAAAAAGAGCTCGACCCAATCGTCTGTGACCAATCTGGCCGTGACGATCGCTCGCTCGGCGATTCGTCAGGTGCCGGAGGTCCCTTTCCAGGAGGCGCAGCGCGCGGTCGACCTCAGTCAGGCGGCGCGCATCGTCGCGGTGGGCCGCGGGATCAAGTCAAAGGAGCAGCTGCCGGTCGCAGAATCGCTGGCAAAGGCGCTCGGCGCGGAGCTCGCTGCGTCGCGGCCGATCTGTGACAGCGGGTGGCTCCCGATGGAGCGGCAGATTGGCAGCTCGGGTCAGACGGTGGCGCCAAAGCTGTACCTCGCGCTCGGCATTTCGGGGGCGATTCAGCATCTCGTCGGCATGAAGGGATCGCGGACGATTGTGGCGATCAACAAGGACGCCGACGCGCCGATCTTCGAGGTCGCTGACTACGGCATCGTCGGTGATTTGTTCGAGATCGTGCCGGCGATCGTGGCCGAGCTCGAAAAGAAGTAGGCAGTAGACAGTGGGCAGTAGGCAGCAGCAGGGCCGACTACATACTGCCTACCGCCTACTGCCTACCGCCTGCTCACATGAATCGTGACACCCTCGACGTCGACGTCCTGATCGTCGGTGGCGGCCCCGCGGGGTTGTCGGCGGCGCTGCGGCTCGCACAGCTCCAGAAACAGCGCGGTGGCGATCCTGTTTCCGTTGCGGTGCTCGAAAAGGCACGCGACGCCGGCGCGCACATTCTGTCGGGCGCCATCCTGGATCCTTCGGCGCTGCACGAACTGGTGCCAGACTTCCGCCAGAAGGGAGCGCCCCTTGTGGCGGACGTGCGCCGCGACCGCGTCTACTTCTTCACAGAGAAGAACAGCCTCCGGTTTCCCGTCGTCCCGCCGCCGCTGCGCAACCATGGCAACTTCATCATCTCGTTGAACGCGTTCGTCAAGTGGCTCGCGGGCAGCGTCGAGGCGGAAGGTATCGACGTGTTTGCCGGCTTTGCCGGTCGGGATGTGTTGATCGAGGGCGATCGCGTCATCGGCGTACGCACCGGCGATCGCGGTGTCGACAAGCACGGAGAGCGAAAGGCTGCATTCGAGCCCGGGGTCGACATTCGGGCAAAGGTGACGATTTTCTGCGACGGTGTGCGCGGCAATCTGACGAAAGAGTTGTTGCGGCGCTTTCAGCTTGGGCGCGGCCGCCAGCCGGAGCAGTTCGCGATCGGCATCAAGGAGTTGTGGGAAGTGCAGCCCGATCGGGTCGAGGCCGGCACCGTGATTCATTCGATGGGGTATCCGCTCAGGCACGATGAATTCGGCGGCGGCTTTATCTACGCGATGCCTGAGGGACGTTTGTCAGTCGGCTTTGTCGCGGGGCTCGACTACCAGGATCCGTTGTTCGACCCCCACATGGCGTTCAACCGGTTCAAGAAGCATCCGTTTGTGGCGAAGCTGATCGATGGCGGTCAGATGATCCGCTACGGAGCAAAGGCGCTGCCCGAAGGCGGCTGGAACACGATTCCACGGCCTTACATGAATGGCGCGCTGATAGCTGGTGACGCGGCGAGTTTCCTGAATTCGATGCGCCTCAAGGGCATTCATCTCGCCATGCGCACCGGGATGCTCGCAGCCGAGTCGGCGTTCGATGCGGTGCGATCGGGCGACACGTCGGCAGCGGGCCTCGCGTCGTATCAGGAAAAGATTGAAACGAGCGGGGTCAAGACGGAGCTGTATCCGGTGCGAAACGTTCATCAGGCCTTTGGGTACGGCCTGTTTGCGGGACTGGCGTTCGCCGGCGTGAATCTGCTGACGCGTGGCCGCTGGCCCGAGGATCTGCACGGCCATCCTGGTCATGAGCGGATGAAAACGCTGACCTGGTATTACGGCAGCAAGCCGGCTTCGCTGGCGCCGAGCCATGCGCTTTCAGCCGATCGGCGTCTCACCTTCGATAAGCTCACCAACGTGCACTACTCGGGCACCGCTCATGACGAGGACCAACCGTCGCACCTGCTGGTTCACACCGAGGTGTGCGGATCGATCTGTGGTGCCGAGTACGGTCACCCGTGTACGCGATTTTGTCCCGCAAACGTCTACGAGATTGTCCACGAGACCACCAGTGGCCCACGACTGCAGATCAATGCATCGAACTGCGTCCACTGCAAGACGTGCGACATCATGGATCCGTACGCGGTGATCACGTGGGTGCCTCCCGAGGGTGGCGGCGGGCCTCAATACAATGGGATGTAACCGGTCTGAACCACGAAGCGCACGAAGATCACGAATTCAAGAAATGGTGTTCATGATGTTCATGACCTTCGTAACCTTCGTGATCGTCGTGGTTCATGCCTGACGACTGGCGGGCATCGTCGCTCAAGCGCGTCCAGGTGGCGACAATCGCCGCCCTCGGGTACCTGTTGATCAACGCGCTGGGCCACACGCTGCGGTGGCGCGTCGAGGGGCTTCATCATCTTGCCGCGATCCGTGCGTCGGGCCGGCAGCCGGTGATGGCCTTTTGGCACGGACGCATCCTTGCCGCCACGTTCTACTTCCGTCGCCGCGGCATCGTCGTCATTACGAGCGAAAACTTCGACGGCGAATGGATCGCGCGGATTATCGAGCGCTTCGGCTATGGAACGGCGCGCGGTTCGACCTCGCGTGGGGCGCGCAAGGCGATGCTGCAGCTCGTCCGCGAGATGGGGCAGGGAAGACCGGCAGGGTTCACGCTCGACGGTCCGCGAGGGCCGGCGCTCGTGGCGCAACCCGGAGCCGTCTGGCTGGCGGGGACAACCGGCAATCCTGTGCTGCCGTTTCATCTCGAGGCGTCGCGCCACTGGTCGATGCGGAGCTGGGATCGGACGCAGGTGCCCAAGCCCTTCAGCAAAGTGGCTCTTGTGGTAGGCGAACCGATGTCGGTTCCTTCAGACGCCGTGGACGACGATCTGGAGCGCTGGAGGGTAGAGCTCGAAGTACGATTGCGCGCGCTCGAACGAAGGGCGCTAGAACTGGTAAATCGTTCGACTTAAGGGACTGCCACCCCGTTGGCGTCGTGATAGTGACCGTGCTCGGTTGACCAGACGCGCGTCGGTGCCGACGCTCGCTGTCCGGTAAACGATGCAACGCCAACCAGAATGGCGGCGACCACGGCGCCTCCGACGACGAGCAGCATCACCCGGCCGCGCGCCGCTGGCGTCTCTTTGACCCCGTGGCACTTCTTGTATTTCCGGCCGCTCCCGCAGTGGCACAGATCGTTGCGTCCAGTCTTGGCCATATGGCTATTCCTTTGCGGCGAGAACAGTAGCGCAGACTCTCGCCGGGAGTCTATCATCCTCTTTCGATTGGAGAGCGACCATGGCTCACGTTGCAACGGATCTGGCCGTCACCCTGCCTGAGGATCGCCCTGGCATGTTATCGAAAGCCGTCACAGCCGTTGGCGGCGCGGGGATCAATCTCGAAGGCCACGCCGAAATGGAAGGCGTCGTCCACGTCCTTACAACCGACCCCGAGGGGACGCGGGACGCGCTCGAGGCGGCGGGATTTCGTGTGGTCAAGGAGCAACAGGTGGTCCTGGTACCGGTGGAGGATCATCCCGGGTCTGCGGCGAACATTTTTCGCCGAATCGCTGACGCCAAGGTCAACATCCGGTTCAGCTATCTCGCAACGCGGAACCGACTGGTGATCGCGGCCGACAATCTGCAGGATCTCGTCGCTGCGCTCTCCTGATGCTCCAATCGGCGCTACGAGCCCGCTCGAATGTTGACCGTATTCACTTCTGATCGATTTGCCGATCACCTGAATCCGCCCGGCCACCCTGAGCGTGTCGAACGCGCCGAGGTGATGCAGGTCGTTGCCTCAGAGTTCCGTCAACGTGGCGGCGCCGTCGTCGAGCCGCGCTCCGCGGTTGAAGATGAGATCGCCCGCATCCACGATCGGGAGTACATCGGCCTGATCAGAGAGACGGCAGGACGCGCCGTTGCTCTCGATCCAGACACGTTCACGTCGCCAGAGACCTATGAGGTCGCGATGCTTTCGGCGGGCGCTGCGGTGTCGGCGGTCGACCACGTGCTGGAGGCCGGCCCCGGCGCGAGAGCGCTCGTGATGTCACGCCCTCCAGGCCATCATGCCGAGCGCAGCCGCGCCATGGGGTTCTGTCTGTTCAACAACGTCGCAATCGGCGCCGCGCATGCGCGGGCGCGCGGCCTGTCGCGCGTAGCGGTTGTCGATTACGACGTCCATCATGGCAACGGCACGCAATGGGCGTTCTATGACGATTCGTCCGTGCTGTTCATCTCTTCCCATCAGTATCCGTACTATCCTGGCACCGGCGCCGCCGACGAAATCGGAACCGGTCGTGGTGTTGGCTTCACTGTCAACTTTCCGATGGCTGCCGGAGCCACGGATGCCGATTACGAGCGAATCTATGTCGTGACCGGGGAGCTTCTGAAACAGTTCACGCCGGAGCTGATTCTGGTATCGGCCGGGTTCGACGCGCACATGGACGATCCGTTGGGCGCCATGCGGGTGACGACGCCGCAGTTCGGACGACTCACCGGACTGATCGCAGCAGCTGCCGACGAGTGCTGCGATGGTCGAGTCGTTGCCGTCACGGAAGGCGGCTACGATCTGGCTGCACTCGCCGGGTCTCTGCGCAGCGTCATCGATGTGTTGGACGATGGTTCCACGCTTGTGATGCTGCCCACACCTGACGACCCAGCGCCGCGAGCCGACACCGCGATCGCCGCAGCGCGTACATATTTGAGTGAGTTCTGGACGATATAATTCAAGCAGGCGCTTCGTGCGTCACCTAGTCTTTAGTCTCTGGTCTCTAGTCTTTGGTGTTCAGGGGTTCAGGGTTCGCGGTTCTCGGACTAAAGACCAAAGACCAAAGACCAAAGACCAAAGACTAAAGACTAAAGACCAAAGTATGTCCGACTACCGTCCACAAGAGCTCGAGCGCAAATGGCAGCAGCGCTGGACCTCGTCCAGGGTCTTCGAGGTCACCGAGGACCAGTCGCGTCCGAAGTTCTATTGCCTCGAAATGTTTGCGTACCCCTCCGGGCACGCGCACATGGGGCACGTCCGCAATTACAGCATCGGCGATGCCCTGGCGCGGATGAAGCGGATGCGCGGCTACAACGTGCTGCATCCGTTCGGGTGGGACGCATTCGGTCTGCCGGCGGAGAACGCGGCAATCAAGAACGGCGTCCATCCGGAGGCTTCTACGCGCGGCAACATCGCGCACATGAAGGGGCAGCTGCAGCGTCTCGGTATCAGCTACGCCTGGGGACGAGAGCTGGCGACCTGCGACTCCGAGTACTACAAATGGAACCAGTGGCTGTTCATCCGCATGTTCGAGCGCGGGCTCGCGTATCGCCGGCGGTCGTCTGTCAACTGGTGCCCGAGCTGCAACACGGTGCTCGCCAACGAGCAGGTGGTCGATGGAGGCTGCTGGCGCTGTGGCACGCCGGTCGAGATTCGCGAACTGGAGCAGTGGTTCTTCCGGATTACAGCTTACGCGGATGAACTGCTCGACCAAACGACGACGCTGACGCACTGGCCCGAGAAGGTTCTGACGATGCAGCGGAACTGGATTGGCCGATCGGAGGGCGCGCGCGTCAAGTTTGCGCTGGAAGCCCGGATCCCGGATCCCGGATCCCCGATCCCGGCCTCGATCGAGGTATTCACCACCCGCATCGACACGATCTACGGCGCAACATTTGTGCTGCTGGCGCCCGAACATCCGCTGGTTGGCAGCCTCGCCGAGCGGTCGACAGACCCTGCGTCGTTCCGCCGCCAGGTCCAGGCATTTCGCACACAGGACCGCGCCGCGCGAATCAGCGGCGACATCGAGAAGCAGGGATTCGACACCGGCTTCCGGGCCGTCAACCCGTTCACGAATCAGCAGGTCCCGGTCTGGATTGCGAATTTCGTCCTCGGCGAGTACGGCACGGGAGCGGTCATGGCCGTGCCGGCGCACGACGAACGCGATTTCGATTTCGCGCGCAAGTTCAACCTGCCGATTCGCGTCGTCGTGACGCCCGACGGGCGGCCTGTGCCGGCGGAAGAGCTGTCCGAAGCCACTGTCGCGTACGGGACGCTCGTCGACTCAGGGCCGTATTCGGGACTGCCGTCTGCAGAAGCGCAGAAGCAGATGGTTGCCTTTGCGCGCGAGCGTGGGCTCGGTGAGGCAACGGTCCAGTATCGCCTCAAGGACTGGGGTATCTCCCGGCAGCGGTACTGGGGTACGCCCATTCCGATGATCTACTGCGAGAAAGACGGCATCGTTGCCGTGCCCGACGACCAGTTGCCGGTGGTGCTGCCGCAGGTGGCGCAGTTCACCGGTCGGGGGGATTCGCCGCTCGCGCAGGTCCCGGAGTTCGTGAACGTCTCGTGCCCGAAATGCGGCGGCGCGGCGCGGCGCGAGACCGATACGATGGACACCTTCGTCGATTCGTCCTGGTACTTCTATCGATTTGCCGACCCGCGCAACGACAAGATGGCGTTCGATCCGGCAGCCGTCAAGTACTGGCTGCCGGTGGACTTCTACGTCGGGGGCATCGAGCACGCCATTCTGCACCTGATCTACTCGCGCTTCTTCGCGAGAGTGTTCCGCGACATTGGCATGGTCGATCACGACGAGCCGTTCACGCATCTTTTGACCCAAGGCATGGTGCTCAAAGACGGCGCCGTCATGTCGAAGTCGAAGGGCAACGTCGTCGATCCCGACGCCATGATGCAGAAGTACGGCGCGGATGCCCTGCGGCTGTACGTCATGTTCGTCGCGCCCCCCGAGAAGGAAGTCGAGTGGACCGATGCAGGACTCGAGGGGAGCTTTCGCTTTCTTGCACGGGTCTGGCGCCTGGTCGATCACTGGTGCGAGACTGTGGGCGGCGAGGGCGTCGGCAGTGCGGACGGATGCGACTCGCTGAACGCCGCCGAGCGGGCGCTCCGCCGCAAGACGCACGATACGATTCGCCGCGTCACGATCGACATCGAGGAGCGGCAGCAGCTCAACACCGCCGTCTCCGCAATGATGGAACTCGTCAACGAGCTCTACAGCTTCAGCGACCAGACAGTAACCGGTGGGCCGGCTCACCGTGTGGATGAAGACGTCGATCACGCCGGCGCTTTCGAGCGGCGCGAAACCATCTGCGTCGTCCGCGAAGCGCTGGAAACGCTCGTCCGCATACTCTCGCCGTTTGCGCCGCACATGGCCGAGGAGATGTGGGAGAAACTCGGGCACGCCACGACCCTTGCTGCGGCGACATGGCCCGCGTACGACCCCGACGTCGCCAAGGCCGAGGAAATCGTCGTTCCCGTCCAGGTCAACGGCAAAGTGCGGAGTCGTCTGACGGTGCCGGCCGAAGTCTCGGAGCAGGAATTGGAGCGGCTGGCGCTGATCGATCCCGCCATCCAGACGTACACGGCGGGCAAGACGGTCAAAAAGGTGGTCGTGGCGCGCGGCAGGCTCGTCTCCGTCGTGGTTCAATAGATCGAACGATGAGAAGGACCCTTCTGCTCCTGACGCTTGTGGCAGTGGCGACTCCCGCCTGCGGGTACTCGCTCGCCGGACGTGGATCGTTTCTACCCGACTACATTCGCACCGTCGGGATCCCGCAGCTCGTCAACAACACGCCCTTCTTCCAGGTGGAGCAGATTCTGACCGAGAAGCTCAGGAGCGAATTCATCGGGCGCGGCCGGTACACCGTGATTCCAGACGCCGCAGGCACCGATGCGGTTGTCGCCGGTACGGTCACCTCTATTGCGGTGCAGCCTGTCGGTTTTACGGAGAATCAGCTCGCGTCGCGGTACCAGTTCACGCTTACGATGAACGTCTCGTTTTCCGACGCGCGCACGAACCAGGTGCTTTGGTCGAACAGCGCGCTTACGTTCCGTGAGGAGTACGAGCTCAGTACCCGGAGCAACACGGCACTCGAAGGCGCAACGTTCCTGAGCCAGGAACGCAGCTCCTTCGACCGCATCGCCGACGACGTGGCGCGCACCGTCGCCACGGCGATTCTCGAGGCGTTTTGATGGCGGGTCCGCTACGCGGCACCCGCCCCACGTGCGTAGGCCGGGTTCCGCGGCTTGAATAGGTTCCGCGGACCCGGCAAAATCGGATCGTGCCCCAGCTCACGCCCACCGCGCTTCGCAAGCAAATCGCCGCAGGAGCAACCGACCCGCTCTACATGCTCGTTGGAGACGACGACACAGAGAAGTCTGCTGTCGCGGGCGAGTTCGCCGAGATGGTGGAGGAGGGGCTGCGCGCCTTCAATGCCGAGCGCCTCTTTGGCGGCGACTTGAAGGTGGACGACTTGATACAGGCAGCTGCCACGCTGCCGATGATGGCACCCCGGCGCGTGGTGCTCGTGCTCGAGGCCGAAAAGCTGCTCATTCCAAAGCGCGAATCGAAAGCGGCGGACGAAGAGCTGGAGCGTCTCGAGCGGTTCATTCAGGCCCCGCCATCCCATGCCACGGTCGTGTTCGTATGCGGAGCGCTCGATCTGCGACGCCGGGTCGTCAAGCTGTTGATGAAGGAAGCGCAGATGGTCGACTGCGGCACCATCGGCGGCGAGGCGGACGCCGAACGGTGGGTCAAGGTCCGGGCGGCCAGGCTGGGCGCGCCGCTCGACGCGGGCGCCGTGCGTCTGCTCGTGCAGCGTGCCGGCCTCAACCTCGTTCGGCTGCGGGCCGGCCTCGAGCGGCTGGCACTGTACGCGATGGGGCAGCCGACGATCACCGCCGATGACGTCCGGCAGGCCGTGCCCGCTGCGCCCGAGGCGCAGACCGACTTCGGGATCGCCAAGGCCATCTCGAGAAACGACGTGGCGGACGCCCTCCGCGAGCTGCACCTGGCGCTCGACGCCGGGTGGATGCCAGTGATGGTGCTGGGACAGCTTCGCGTGGCGGCCGAACGCCTGCCCGCCGCGCGGCTGCGCGACGGGATGGACGCGGTCCTCCGCACCGACCTCGCGCTCAAGTCGTCCGGAGGAGACCAGCGGGTTGTGTTGGAGCGGCTGGTCGTCGAGATGTGCGCGCCGAAATCCAGCGCTACGCGACGGTCTTCGTGAGCCGCACGGCGAGCCGGGACTTGTAGCGGCCCGCGGTATTGCGATGAATGATTCCTTTGGTCGCCATCTTGTCCACGATCGACACCGTACGACTGAGCGCCGTTTTTGCGCCGTCCAGATCGTTGGCGTCGAGTGACGTGCGGATGGACTTGAGGGCGGTGCGGAGCCGGGCGCGCATTTGTCGGTTGTGTTCCCGCCGCTTGACGTTCTGGCGATTTGCCTTCAGAGCTGACTTCGTACGTTTGGCCAAGGGACCTCTCTCGAATTTACGGATTTACGAATGTACGCATTGACGAATTTCAACAATCACTCAATCAAATCCGTCAATCCGTACATTCGTCAATTGGTAAATTCTATCTCACCGTTGCACAATCTCGTACGACCCTGACGCCGGACGCTCCGTCGTGTAGTGCGCGACCGCTCTGCCGTCGATGATCTCGACGACCTTGTAAATCACTCGTTTCCCGCGACCGGACGAGCTCGAGGTACGCTCCACCTCGGCGGCGGCGCCCACCTTCCGCACGTACGCCTGTGTCTCCTGATACGGGGGGACGCGGCCTCCATGTCGGTCTACGGCAGTGAACCCCGCGTTGTAGGCAGCCAGCGCAAGTTCCTCGTTGTCCTCGTAGCGGTCGAGAAGCTGGCGCAGGTACGTCGTACCTCCACGGATATTGTCCTCGGGGTCGTACGGGTTGATCACGCCGAGCTCGCGGGCCGTGGCCGGCATCAGCTGCATCAGTCCCATCGCACCCTTTGGGGACGTGGCCCGCGGGTTGAACCCCGATTCGATTTGGATGACCGCACGAACGAGATCGGGACGAAGATCCGCGCGCGTGGCGTGTGCCTGCACCAGCGGCTCAAATCGCTCGTGCCCCACGCTCGGTGCCGCCGGGCGCATTGTCCTGAATGACGGGGCATCGGGGACCGCGTATGTGGTGGCGTCCGAGTCGAGGCGGCGGTCCGAAAGGACCAACGTGCCGCTGGCGTCGCGCCAGGCATAGATCTGCGCCGACGCCTGGTCTGGCCAAACGACCACTGCGACGAGAACGACGAGCCTCAAAATCTGTATGACGTTCAAATTACTGATCTGTAAGAATTTTGCTGTCTGGCTGGCGCCGCTGGGGTTATGGGTTTTATCGGCTCGAAAAGACAGGAGGGTTAGCTCCTGCTAGGATCGACACGCACACATGAACACGTGGCGGACATGGCTGCGACGCCCTCGGACGGTCTTCTTCCGAAAGGCCTGCTTCCAGGTGCACCTGTGGATCGGGATTGCGATCGGGCTCTACATCGTCCTTCTCAGCATCACCGGCAGCGCGCTTGTCTTCCGCCGCGAAATGGATGCCGCGGTCCGTCCGCAGGCGCCTCCAATCGATGCATCCACGCAACTGCTCTCGAAGGAGCAACTGACACGGGCCGCGCTGGAGGCGTATCCAGGCGCGAGCGTCGAACGCATTGGCGGGCCTCAGCGGCGGACGGCCCTGGTTCGCGTCGTATTGCAGCGTGACGGCGAAACGTTCGATCGCGACTTCAACGCATTGACCGGCGACGATCTCGGCGATCCCTGGCCCTGGAAGGCGGAGGCGATTCTCAAGCTTGCAGACCTGCACGACGACCTGCTGTTGCTCGAGGATCGCCGCGGCCGGTTCTGGAACGGCGTGGGCAGCGTGCTGGTGACGGTGCTCTGCATCACGGGCGCATTCATCTGGTGGCCAGGAATCAAAGGCTGGCGGCGGGGGATGTGGGTCAAGTGGGGAGCGTCGTGGCCGCGACTCAATTTCGACCTGCACAGCGCGATGGGCTTCTGGTTCTTCGCGATAATCTTCATCTGGTCCCTGTCGGGCATCTATCTGTGCTTTCCCGATCCATTTGTCGCCGTCGTCGACCGAATTTGGGGTCCCAACGAGAACCTCGAAGCGCGTCCGGGCGACGTCATTCTCGAGTGGCTCGTGCGCCTGCACTTCGGCCGATGGCGCACCAGCCACGTACTCAAGGCCGTGTGGGTGGTCATGGGTCTCATTCCCGCCGTGATGTTCGTGACAGGCACGGCGATGTGGTGGCACCGTGTCGTCCGCCGACGTCGCTCCGTGGCCGAAGAGCAGCAGGCAGTTGTGGGCTTCGCGGCCGAAGCGCAGCCAGTCGAGTGAGCCGGAGGAACAAAATGCTGAGGCGAGACTTTCTGAAGACATCAACAGTGATTGGCGCCGGGGCGTTCACGAGCGGTGCCGGGGCGTCGGAGGCACTCGCGACACAGCAGCATGCCCCCGCGATCGCGGCACGCAGGCCGTTTCGCATCCTGATGGGCGGATACAGCCCTGCGGACAATGGGTTCAGCCTTGCGCTGAAGCGGATTGGCGATCGCCTGTCAGCGAAGTTCAAAGGCGACGTCGACGTGAAGTACGTGTACAACATCCTCGATCTCGGCTATCGCGGCGACGACATCCTCTGGCTCGTCGAAAGTGGCGTGCTGACGCTCGGCTATCAGTCGAGCAGCTATCTCACCGAGCGCGTGCCGGACCTCGGCATCGCCGATCTGCCGTTTCTCTTTCAGGACCAGTCGGCTGCACGCGCTGCGATGGACGGCCGCTTCGGACGCGTGCTGGCCGAACGAATCGAAGCGGGCATGGACTTCCGGATTCTGGGCTGGTTCGAAAACGGCTTCCGCCATGTGTCGAATCGGGTCAGGCCGGTGCGGGTTCCTGCCGACATGAAAGGTCTCACGATTCGAGTGCTGCCCAGCAAGGTCCAGGCTCGGACATTCGAGCTGCTGGGAGCGGTGCCGAAGATCATGGATCTATCCGAGGCGATTGCGGCGGTCAAGGCAGGCACGCTCGACGCGCAGGAGAACCCGTTCCTCAACACCGTGACCTACGGCGTGCACAACTTCCACAAGTTTCACACGGCGACCAATCACTTCTACCTGTCGCGACCAATCTTCCTGCACCGGCCGTCGTTCGACGCTTGGCCGCGCGAGCTGCAGGATGAAATGCGAGCCGCCGTCAAGGACACGGTGGCCTTTCAGCGCGATCTGCACGTCAAGGAAGAGGAAGACTCGGTTGTGGCGATTCGGAAGGCAGGAGGCGAGATTCTCGAGCTGACGCCCGAGCAGCACAAGGCGTTCGTGGACGCTGTGAGGCCGATTTATGGCGAGGCGAGAAGCCAGTACAGCAAGGAGCTCCTCGGGCTCGTTGATCTGTAGTCTCTAGTCTTTGGTCTCTAGTCTTTAGTAAGAACCAAAGACCAAAGACCAAAGACTACTTACGTCGTGAGGAACTTTTCCACGATTGCCCGGCTCGCGGCCAGCATTTCCTGAATCTTCGACGGATCCTTGCCGCCCGCCTCGGCGAAGTCCGGCCGTCCGCCACCTCCGCCGCCGACGATTGGCGCGATCTGCTTGACGACCTGTCCCGCAGGAATCCTTTTGGTCAGATCCGCCGTCACGCCGACGACGATCACCACCTTGCCGTCCGACGGCGAGGCGAGAATGACGACCCCGCTCTTGATGCGGGCTCGATGCTGATCGACAAGGGCACGCAGGCCCTCCTTGTCGAGTCCGGTCACCTCGCGCGCAACCAGCTTGACGCCTGCCACGTCGACCGCGTCGTCGGCGACACCGGGCGCCCCGCCCATGGCTGCTTTCATGCGGGCCTGCTGCAGCTCGCGGGTGATTCGTTTGTTTTCCTCGTGCAGAGCAGCGACCCTGGCCGTCAGCCCGCCGGGCCTCGCGTTGAGCGCTGCCGCGAGCGCGGAGATCTCGTCCCGGTTTCTCTGGAAGGCCGCGAGCAAATCGAGGCCCGTGATTGCTTCGATGCGTCTCACGCCCGCGGCTACGCCGCCTTCGGACACGATGGCAAAGAGACCGATATCGCCTGTGGCGCGTACGTGCGTGCCACCGCAGAGCTCCGTGCTGAAGTCCTCAATCGACACCACACGCACGCGATCGCCGTATTTCTCGCCGAACAAGGCCATGGCGCCCGCAGCGATCGCCTCCTGCGTGTTTTTGATCTCGGTCACGATAGGGGTATTTCGCAGCACCTCCTGGTTGACCATCAGCTCGATGTCGGCGATCTGAGCGTCCGTCAGCGGGCCGAAGTGCACGAAGTCAAACCGCAGCCGGTCTGGCGCGACCAGAGAGCCGGCCTGTTTGACGTGCGCTCCCAAAACATGTCGGAGCGCGGCGTGCAGGAGATGGGTGGCCGTGTGGTTGCGGCGTGTGGCGTCGCGCGCGGCCGCATCAACCTCTGCAGTCACCGAATCGTCATAGCTCAACTCGCCGTGAGTGACTTTCACTGCATGAAAACGGGGCGTGTCGGCGGGACCTTTCACCACGTCGGTGACCGTGGCTTCTCCCGCGCCGCCACGTAGGCGTCCCGCGTCGGATACCTGTCCACCGGACTGGAGGTAGAACGGTGTCTCCGAGAGCGCCACGAAGCCTTCGTCGCCCTGTTGGAGCCGTTCGACGGGAGCGCGCTCTGCGCTCAGCAGCTCGACGATACGCGTGTCGAGCGACGTCACGTCGTACCCACGAAATGCGTCCGGCGTTTTCGCGAGTTCCGGCCTGGTCGTCCACTGCGTCACCTCACCGGCGGTCACCGCTCCGAACTTGCTCTTCGCGCGCGCTTTGTCGCGTTGAGCGTCCATGGCGCGCTCGAATCCGTCGCGATCGAGTGAGAGCTTCCGCTCGTCGATCATGTCTTCGATGAAATCGCGTGGTATCCCGTAGGTGTCGTACAGCCGGAACGCCGCGTTGCCGGGCACGACGCCGCCGCGCGACGCCGCTTCGTCCAGCATCTCTTCCAGGCGAGGCAAACCGCCGGCCAGGACGGCATCGAATCGCTCCTCCTCGCTGCGGATCACCTGGACGACGGCATCACGACCGGACTTCAGTTCGGGATAGGCCTTGCCGAAATCACGGACGAGCACGTCGACCAGGTCGTGGAGAAAGGGCGCGCTGATGCCGAGGCGCTTCCCATGGCGCATCGCGCGTCGCATGATCTTGCGCAGCACGTAGCCACGCCACTCGTTCGAAGGCACCACGCCATCGGCAATGAGGAATGTCATCGCTCGCGTGTGGTCGGCGACCACGCGCATCGAGACGTCGGAAGGCGACATCGAGCCGCCGTATCGGATTCCGGCGCGGTCGCCGATGGCCGACAACAGCGGGGCGAACAGGTCGGTGTCGTAGTTCGAGAGGTGGCCCTGGAGCACCGCCGTGATCCGTTCCAGCCCCATGCCTGTGTCGATGGACGGCGCGGGAAGCGGCTGCAGCCTCCCATCCGCCTGCCGATCGAACTCCATGAAGACGTTGTTCCAGATCTCGATGTAGCGATCGCAGCTGCACTCGAGGCCGCGGCAGGCGCCTGAGGCCTCCGCGTCGCACGGAATGTCGGGCCCCCGGAAGTAATAAATCTCGGAGCAGCGGCCGCACGGCCCCGTGTCGCCCATCTGCCAGAAGTTGTCGGCGATCCCGAGCTCGCCAATGCGTACGGCCGGCAGAAACGCCGCCCAGAGATCGTAGGCTTCCGAGTCCCTGGGAATGCCAGGCGCGCCCTTGAACACGGTTGCGAAAAGCCGCTCCTCCGGCAGCTTCCATTCCTTCGTCAGGAGGTCCCAGGCGAAGCGAATCGCGTCCTTCTTGAAGTAGTCGCCGAACGAGAAATTCCCCAACATCTCGAAAAAGGTGTGATGCCGCAGTGACGGGCCGACGTTTTCCAGGTCGTTGTGCTTCCCGCTGACGCGCATGCATTTCTGCGCCGTCGCGGCGCGCGTGTAGCCGCGCGTGTCACGCCCCAGAAACACATCCTTGAACTGGTTCATCCCCGCGTTGGTGAAGAGCAGGGTCGGGTCGTCGTGCGGCACGAGCGGCGAGCTCGGAACGATACGGTGCCGGTGTCGCTCGAAGTACGTCAGGAAGGAGAGCCGGATCTCGTTGGCGCTAATCTTCATGTTCGACGTTTCTGACTCGGCTCCTGAGGGCGGCAGTGACCCGCGCCGCCTCGAAGCCTTGCGCCAGCAGATACCGCTGGACGCGTCGCACGGCCGCCTGATCGAGCGATGCGGCCTGGCGAAGGCGTCGTTCTAGTGTCTGAGCGAGCAGGGAATCCTCATCGATGTCGGCGAACACTTCGGCGACAGCAGCCTTCGCGAGGCCTCGCGCGATGCCGAGCGCCTCGAGCTGGCGGAGCACGCGCAGCCGGCCGTGCCGCTTGACGTGCGCTTCCGTCCGCGCGCATGCAAGGGCTGTGCGGCGATCGTCCAGCGCGCCCTCGCCGCGCAGGCGAGCGATCGCCGGCTCGATGTCGTCCGGTTCGAACTGCCGACGTTCGAGACGGACGCGCAACTGCGCCTCGCTCAGTTCACGACGGGCGAGCATGCGCAAGCCAGCCACGTACGCGTCCGCCACGTCGCTCATTGTACCTACAAGCGCAGAGCGCAGGCTTAAGCCTGCGCTCTACTTCGTGGCCTTCGTGGTTTGCCTTGTGCTTTGTGACTTGTGACTTGTGACTTGTGACTTGGCTAGTTCCCGCCGAACCGCGTAATCGCTGGCGCGCCGCCCGCGCCGGCGCGCGCCATCTCGTCGCGTGCGGTGTCGGAGGTGCTGGTGATGCCTTGAAGCCGCAATTTGAATTCGTCAGGATTCGTCGCCCAGCGCAGCGCTTCTTCCTTGGTAATGAGCTTCTGCTCGTACAGGAAGAAGATCGACTGGTCGAAGGTCTGCATGCCGTATTGCGACGTGCCCTGAGCGATGGCGCCGCGAATGAGATGGGCTTTCTCTCTGTCGATGATGCAGTCGCGAATGAAGGGGGTGACGATCATCACCTCGACCGCCGGCACCCGTCCGTTGCCGTCGATTTTCGGGATGAGCCGCTGTGAGACGACCGCCTTCAGCACGCTGGCAAGCTGCAGACGGACCTGCTGCTGCTGGTGCGGCGCAAACACCGCGACGATGCGATTGATTGTCTCGGCGGCGTCCAGTGTGTGAAGCGTGGACAAAACCAGGTGGCCGGTTTCGGCGGCAAGCAAGGCGGTCTCGATGGTCTCGTAATCCCGCATCTCGCCGACGAGGATGACGTCGGGATCCTGTCGGAGCGCGCTGCGCAGCGCATGCGCAAACGACTTGGTGTCGATGCCGACCTCGCGCTGGCAGACGATCGACCGCTTGTCGCGGTGGAGGTACTCGATCGGGTCCTCGATCGTCATCACGTTGGTGGTGCGGCTCGAGTTGATCTCGTCGATCATGGCCGCCAGCGTAGTGCTCTTACCGGAGCCGGTCGTGCCGGTGACGAGGACGAGCCCCCGCTCTTCCTGGGTGATCTTCCTGAGGACCGGCGGCAGCGTCAGTTCTGGGATCGTCGCCACCCGGAAGGGGATGACGCGGAACGTCATTCCCACTGTGCCGCGCTGCTGAAAGGCGTTGCAACGGAAGCGACCCAGCCCAGCCACGCTGTAGGCCAGGTCGACCTCGTGGCTCTCCTTGAACTTCTCCCGCAGCGCGGTGGGCAGGACCGCCGCGCTGATGGCCATCATCTCTTCGTGATCGAGGCGCCGATCCTGCGACACAGGCGTCAGCTCGCCACGGATACGCATCATGGGGTAGCTGCCCGCCTTCAAATGAAGGTCGGACGCGCCACGCTCGACGGCAATCTTGAGCAGATCGTTTACGTGCATGCCTGACCGGGAAATCTCCCTTGATCTATCGGCTTCTCCCGGTTCCAGGTGCAGTGGCTGCCGCAGCATGCACGGGCTGCAGCCAGCCGTAGGCGTCGGGCGCGTCGCCCCGCACGATCTGGAAGAACCGCTGCTGCACGGCCTCTGTTACAGGTCCGCGCCGGCCGCGGCCAACCTTGATGCGGTCGACCGACCGGATGGGCGTCACTTCGACAGCCGTACCGACGAAAAAGACCTCGTCGGCCAGGTACAACGTTTCCCGCGGGAGCACCTGCTCGCGGACTTCGAAGCCGAGGTCCCGGGCAATCGTGATGACGGAGTCGCGCGTGATCCCCCAGAGGACGGACGAGGAAATAGGCGGCGTGTAGATAATCCCCTCACGGACGATGAATACGTTTTGACCGCTGCCTTCGCTGAGATTGCCGTCGGTGTCGAGCGCGATGCCCTCGGCGTATCCGTCGACCACGGCTTCCATCTTGATGAGCTGCGCGTTCGCGTAATTCGCTACGCTCTTGGCCATGGCGGGCGTCGTGTTCGGGGCGTTTCGCGCCCACGTGCTGACCTTCACGTCGAGCCCTTCCTCGATGGCCTCCTTGGTGAAGTAGGCGCCCCACTCCCAGACCATGATGGCCACGTCCACGGGGCAGGCGCCCGGGTGCACGCCCAACGAATCGTACCCGCGATACACGAGAGGGCGTATGTAGCACGCCCGAAACCCGTTGAGCTGAATGGTTTCCATCACCGCATCGGTCAGCGCCTGCTGGTCGTACGGCACGTCCATCCGGTAAATCTTCGCCGACTGGATGAGCCGACGCAGATGACCATCAAGACGGAAGCAGGCAGATCCCTGCTTCGTGTCGTAGCAGCGAGCCCCTTCGAAGACGCCGCTGCCGTAGTGAATGACGTGCGATGCGATGTGAATCTTCGCGTCTTTCCAGTCCACGAAGGACCCGTTCATCCAGATCGTGCCGGTGCCCGGAAAAGCCATGGCGGTAGCTCCTGTTCTTTCTTATCGATCCTATACGACCGGTCGGCAGGGCGTCGAATGACGGGCCTACTGCGCTTCGCCGCAGAAGGGACAGCGGTCGGCGCGGGCGTGCATCGGCTTGCGGCAATGCCAGCAGAATCCGGGCTTGGGCGCCTCTCGGGCGCGGAGGCGCGACGGGATATCGGCGACGTTCTCCATCGCCGGTCGATCAGGAGGGGCGGCGCTGCGCGTCGGCGCCGCCTTGCGCGGTCTCGGCGTACGGGCCGCGAGGACGTCGCTCATCACGTCCGACGCACGCTGATACCTCATCGTCAGATCGGGATGAAGCGCCTTGAGCACGATGTCGTTGACGGCCTTCGGAATCCTGCTGTTCTTGAGGCGGGGCGGCGTCACGAGCTCGCCGCGCATCAGCCGTTCGATGTCTCCAGGCGCCGGCGTGCCGTACGGCAGCGCTCCCGTCAGCAGTTGGTACATGGTGACGCCGATCGAATACACGTCGCTGGCAAATACCGCCTTGCCCTGGAACTGCTCCGGCGCCATGTACGGCGGGCTGCCGATCACCGTCGTGCCGTGGGCGGCAATTTCGAGGAGGCGCGATGTGCCGAAATCGGTGACTTTGAGGAGCCCGGCATCCGATACGAGCATGTTGCCCGGCCGCAGGTCGCGATGGAGGATTCCAGCGCCGTGCGCGTGGTCGACCGCATTGCAGATCTGGCAGGTGAAATCGAGCGCGCGGCTCACGCCGAGCGCGCCTTCGCGCACGATGATCTGCTCGAGCGTCTCGCCAGCGACGTACTCCATGACGATGAAAAACACATCCTGCTGTTTTTCCGCGGTGAGGACCGTGACGATGTTCGGATGGCTCATCGAGGCAAGGAGGCGGGGTTCCTTGAGCATCTCGGTGAAATCGAGATTCTGCTTGTGGGGAACCTTGAGCGCGACCTTCTTGTCGATCCACGTATCTTCGGCGAGATAGACGGCGCCGAAGCCCCCGCTCCCCAGCGATGACAGGATGCGGTACTTCCCGATGACCTGATCGCGGAAGAACACCGGACGGATTATACAGGTCCGATCGAGCTCAGAATTCCTTCCAGATTGCGAAGAGCGCCGTGAGCGCCACGATGGGCACGGCGTCGGCGCGCAACGTGCGGCGGCCGAGCGTCACGATCCGACACGCCGCCGACCCTTGCTCGACTTCGTCAGGCGTCCATCCGCCCTCAGGGCCGACCAGAACGGTTGCTTCGCGTGGCGGAGCGTTGGCCAGCTCGTCGAGTGTGAGTGTTCCGTCCGCGGCCGATGGCTCGACAAGCATGATCCCCGGGCCGGGCAGCGTTATGTGCTCGAGAGCAGTTATTACGTCGCCAAACGTCCGCGGCTCACCAATCGCCGGCACGGTGGCGCGCCCGCACTGTTTTGCGGAAGCGACGGCCACACGCTCCCATCGCTCACGCCGGCGGCCGCGCTGCAGCGACGCAAGTGTCACTTCAGTGCGCGTCGTCACGATCGGCTGAATCGCCGCCACGCCCATCATGACGGCGTCCCGAACCACGTCGTCCATCTTGTCGCCCTTGAGCACGGCCTGGGCCAGCGTCACAGACACTCGCGGTTCGGCGGCGGCCTCGCGTGCAGCGTCGATGCGCACCTGCACGCGGCTTCTCGTGATGCTGTCAACCACGCTGTCGAATTCGCCGCCGCGGCCGTTGAATACGCGCACAGGTGCGCCCACCTTCAGGCGCAGCACCCGAGTGAGATGCGCCGCCTCGTCGGGCGGCAGGTCGATCGTCTCGCCCTCCCGTTCGGCATCTGGCGCATAGAATCGCGCGGTCACGTTGGGATTATCGGGTATTGGCACCGCGGGCGCCTCCATTGCCTCCAATGCGTGCCATTGCATTGCAAGCCAGGCCAGGACGATGGCATCGTCGTCGTCGTGGAGTCTGGCTCCCCGAAGCTGCTCGATCGCGTGCGCGCAGCCGTTCGCCTGCGGCACTACAGCCGCCGAACCGAGGAGGCGTACGCCGCCTGGATTCGGCGGTACATCGTCTTCCATCGCAAGACGCATCCCGCCCAGATGGGCGCGTCCGAAATATCACAATTCCTCACCTGGCTGGCCGTTGATCGCCGGGTCAGTGCGTCGACACAGAATCAGGCGCTCAGCGCGTTGCTATTTCTCTACAAGCAGGTGCTGACCATCGAGATCGGCGACGTGCCATCCGTTGTGCGGGCGCGTACACCAGAACGGGTGCCGGTGGTGCTCAGCCGAGACGAGGTGGGCGCACTCCTCGAGCAGCTTACCGGCACGGACCGACTGGTTGTGATGCTGCTTTACGGCGCCGGGCTTCGGCTGGAGGAATGTCTCGAGCTTCGCGTCAAGGATCTCGACTTCGATCGCCAGCAGATCGTCGTGCGGCAAGGAAAGGGTCGCAAGGATCGGGTGACGATGCTCCCCGCGGCGGCGAAGGAGGCGCTGACGGCGCACCTGGCGCGGGTGCGTCAGCAGCATGACGTCGATGTGGCGCGAGGGGTGGGGCGGGTCGCCCTGCCGTTTGCGGTGGCCAGGAAATATCCGAACGCGGCCACCGAGTGGCGGTGGCAATTCGTGTTCCCGGCGACGCGCATCTGTCGGGATCCGCGATGGGGACCGCCGTCGCGGTATCGGTTGCACGAGTCGGTGATTCAGAAGGCAGTGGCCGCCGCCGCGCGGCAGGCCGGCCTCACGAAACGGGTTGGGCCCCACACGATGCGTCATCAGCTTTGCGACGGCGCTGCTGGAAGACGGGTACGACATCCGCACGGTCCAGGAACTGCTGGGACATCGGGACGTCCGAACGACGATGACCTATCTGCACGTGATGAATCGCGGGGCGCTGGGGGTGAAGAGCCCGATGGACCGACTATGAGCGGATACACGCGAGCCTGGCGGGTATCCATTCGCGTCCTGCTGGAGCCGCCTCGCCAGAAACGCGCGATGACGAAGCACTTATGCCCGCACGCGGTCGGCGGCGCTGCATGGTTACGCGCGTGCGCGTGCGTGTAACCGTTCAGATCGGCAGTTTGGCGTGGGATGGTGACGAGCGCCTTCGCGCGTAACCACGCGGAGTGCCGGGTCGGGATTTCGGCTACAATCGCCGTCAATTCTGCGGGTTGCGAGTACGCGCCAGACTGCCGCGAGGCATCGGACACGCGCCGGCTCGCAGTCGACTAACAAGTTAGGCGACTTGGATTTGATCAAGACATCGCTACGTACACTTGGAACCTGGAATGGTCTACGAGATCGCGTTTGCCGACGCCGTCAAGGCGCATCTTCAGGTCCTGACGGCTGGCCAACAGGCCACGGTTCTTGACGCCATCGAACGACGACTCACGAATGAACCTCTGACCGAAACGCGTAATCGAAAACCGCTCCGGCCGAATCCAATCGCGCCGTGGGAATTGCGCGCCGGAACTCTGCGAGTGTTCTACGATGTCAGTGAAGGCCGACCACCGACCGTTCGAGTGCCGGCGGTAGGCGTCAAAGATCGGAACGTGCTGCGGATCGGTGGACAGGAGATACAACCGTGAAAACCATCAAGCTGTCGGAGGCGTCGCAGGCCCTGGCCGAGTACGCCGCTGGTCGCCGCAGCGAGGTCATCGTGCTGACGGAGCGGAACAAGCCGGTCGCGGCACTTGTGCCGCTCAAACCGGCCGATCGAGAATCCTTGGCATTGAGCGGTCACCCAGAATTCCTAGACCTCATCGAGCGTTCTCGGGCTCAGTTTCGCCGCGGTCAAACAATCTCGCTTGAGAAAATGAAACAGGAGTTCCCGTCGAGGCGGTCGCCTAACACGCTGGAGCCGACGCGCCGCTGAAAGAAGACGGCGCGCGGCTCATCGCTAAACGTTGGGCGGACAAAACATGTTCAAGTGAGCTCGGTTCCGGAGAGTACTGGTGATCGTCCTTCTGGTGATTGACATGCAAGTGGGCCTGTTCACAGGAGCCCCCCGCCATGATGCCGACGGTGTCGTCGGCCGTATCAACGCCCTTGGAAGGGTGGTCCGGCAGTCGGGCGGCCTCGTCATCTTCATCCAGCATGACGGAGTACCATTGCCAGGGCAGGCAGCGGCGGACGCCGCTCACATGGCCGTGGCGGCCTGTCATGGTGTTGACGTCGTGCTGACCTGGAATGTCGCCCACATCGCGAACGCAATCCTTCGTCGACGTGTCGAGGACATCTGCCGAGCGGCTGGGTACGAGGCACCTATCTTGTGTACGCCGGATGAATTGATGGAGGACTGCAATGGGTGAACCAACTGGGTCGCAGCCAGCGCCATGGTCGGATCCGATCGTCGCTGAAGTGCGAGCGACACGTGCGGCGTTGTGGGCGGCGGCCGGTGGTGACATTCGAGAATTCTGTCGTCGAGCACGGGAAGAACAAGCTGACTCCGGTCATCCTGTCGTGGCGCCGCCAACCGGGGCGGATCGACGGCGGGATGTACCGCACTCGAAACAGGCCGGCTAACCTGGCGCTGCACCCGACGCCTGCCGCGTCGCTCGCGCGCCGCAGCCGGCGCGGGTGAGCGCCGAACGTTGATATGGCTGAACACACTCGAATCCGGTCACAAACGAAAAGGATTTGGACGGGGGTGCGAGCGGGCTGTCCGAATTGCGGGCAATGGGCTGGCCATGCGAGGATCGGGCCATGCCTTCGAGTCCCTTGACCGAGCTTCTCAAGCTACCGGCCGCTGACCGGGCCGACCTGGCGATGGCCCTGTGGGAGAGTCTCACTGATGCCGAGCGCGAGGGTGCACTCGAATTGTCGGATGCGGACCGGGCGGAACTCGATAGGCGCTGGGCTGAACACGTTGAAAATCCGGACTCGGCCATTCCCTGGTCCCAAGTGCGCTCCAAGCTGCTAGGCTGACTGTGGCGCTCGACGTCGTCTTCAGGCCCCAAGCTGAGGACGAAGCGCTTGAAGTGCGCCAGTGGTACGAGTCGAGGCGTCCGGGGCTTGGGCAGGAATTCGGCCAGGCACTCGACGCCCTGATCGCACGCGTCGCGGCCAGCCCACTTGCCTTTCCGCCCGTTCACAATGCGACTCGTCGAGCAGTGTTGTCGCGCTTCCCCTATGCGGTCTATTTCCGTCTCGCCAAAGAAGCGGTCATCGTGTTGGCGATTCACGGTCGGCAACCTCCATCTCGCTGGAGAGGCCGGTCATAGATGCCCATGGTTCGTGATCGGGACACGCGGTCTATGGCGAGCACAAGATCACGGTCGAAATCGAATCCGGCACTGTTCGAGGCACTTTTCCGCCCCGAGCTCTCCGCCTTGTACTTGAATGGGCCAGCCTTCACGAGCCAGAATTATTGGCGAACTGGGAGCGGGCTCGTCAGCGCCAACCGCTCATCCGAGTCGAACCGTTGGAGTGAATATGATGCCCTACGACGTGATCGAGGCTCGGCACGTCGCCGGTTTCGTCCTGTGGCTTCGGTTTCGCGACGGCACCGTCGGAGAGATTGACCTGACGGCGGAGTTGCAAGGGCCTGTCTTCGAGCCGCTTCGGGATCCTGCGACGTTTCGGGCATTTCAAGTCCATCCCGAATTTCACACGGTGACATGGCCCAATGGGGCTGATTTCGCGCCAGAGTTCTTGCACGACAACGTTCGGATCACGGCCTAACAGGCGCTGCCCCGGCCGCGCGAGTTGTGAGCGGCCGCGGGTGAGCGCTCACGTTATACCGTCTAGGTTGTGCTGCTCGCAGAGGAGCCGAAATCACGGGGGGAGTATGCGACCTGTCTATCTAATTACCTGTGTTGGCTTCATCTGCCTGGTATCGCGCGCATCGGCGCAGGCCCCGTCGGTACCTCAACCCGACAGCGTCTTTCTCGAAGATCTCACCTGGATGGAGGTCCGCGACGCGATTGCGGGCGGGAAGACCACCGTCATCATACCGACCGGCGGTACCGAACAGAACGGTCCTCATATCGTACTCGGGAAACACAACTACCTGGTGAGGCACAAGGCCGGAGAAATCGCGAAGCAGCTCGGGAATGCGCTTGTCGCTCCGGTGGTCGCCTACGTGCCTGAAGGGGAAATCGACCCACCCACCGGCCACATGCGCTTCGCCGGAACGATCACGACACCGCCGGACGTATTCGCCAAAGTACTCGAGTATGCCGCACGAAGCTTCAAACAGCACGGATTCCTAGATATTGCCCTCATCGGCGACAGCGGAGGCAACCAGCCAGGACAGCAACTCGTCGCTGAGGCGCTAAACAAGGACTGGGCTGCTACCAACGTGCGCGTCCATCACATCACGGCCTACTATCCTGGACGTGGGGACGATTGGGTTGTGAGCCAAGGCGTCAGCGCTACGGACGTCGGCTCACATGCGGGCACACATGACACATCGAGCCTGATGTACCTTAATCCCTCGATGTTGCGATTCGACAGGATGGGGCCTGGCAAGTCAGGAGATGGGCAGGGTCACATCGGTAACCCTGCCAAAGCAACTGCCTTGTTCGGCCAACATATTCTCGACATGCAGGTTGAGGATGCCGTCAAGCAGATTCAGGGGCTGCGCGTGAGTAGCCGCCGCTGAGCACAGCCCTCCTCGGCGGTCGAGTCGTTGGGGTTCGCATGCACAGATGTTTGATGGTGTCGTTTGTGACGCTATTCGGCATGACCTTAGCTGGCAAGGTGTACCAAGTCGGGCCTAGCGGCGTGTTGTCCAGCGTCGATCACCTCGTATACGCCACACCGGAATTGCAACTCGGGATTGAAAGGATCGAAAAGGCCTTGGGCCTGCGGGCAACGCCAGGTGGTCAGCACCTTGGGCGCGGAACCCGAAACGCGTTGGTTTCACTGGGACCGGGAACCTACTTGGAAATCATCGGCCCCGATCCAGAACAGCCAAGCCCGGCGCAGCCGCGCCCGTTCGGCATCGATGACTTGAACGAGCCTCGGCTCGTGACGTGGGCAGCCAAGGGAAGGAACCTTGAGCGCTTCGCCAGCGATGCCAGACGTGACGGCGTAAAGCTCGGGGAGGTTATGCCGGGCAGTCGCCGACGAGCGGACGGCGTGGTTCTCTCCTGGCGCTACACGGATCCGCGGACGGTCGTGGCCGACGGCGTTGTTCCGTTCTTCATTGACTGGGGACAAACGCCACACCCGGCAAGCACGGCCACTCCCGGAGCCTCCTTGATCGGCTTGCGGGCGGAGCACCCGGACCCGGAACCGGTCCAGAAAGCCCTGAGTCGACTTGGACTCGATATTCGCGTGCAACGGGGTCCGCGAGCTGCGCTCATTGCCACGGTCAGCAGCCCACGCGGCCGGGTTGAACTGCGGTGAATGACACGCAGTGCCGCCCACCCACCGAATGGAGTGACGCGTGACCGACGCTACCGATCGCTGTCACGTATTTCATCAACTGCACCACTCCGGTTGCTTCGTGATGCCCAATCCGTGGGACCTCGGCAGCGCCCGCGTGCTTGCCCAACTCGGCTTTCCCGCGCTCGCGACAACCAGCGCCGGGTTTGCCTGGTCCCTGGGCCGGCCCGACAACGGCGTGTCGCTCGAGGAAGCCCTGGCCCATTTTCGATCCATCGCTTACGGTGTAGAGTTGCCGGTCAACGCGGACTTCGAAGGCGGTTTCGCGACCGATCCCCCTGCTGTGCACGCCAACGTCACCGCTGCGACGGCCACGGGGATCGCGGGACTCTCGATCGAGGATGCCACCGGCGATGCGTCAAACCCGCTCTTCGAGCTCACGCTCGCGGTCGAACGTATTCAGGCCGCCCGACGAGCGATCGATGACAGCGGGACCGGCATTCTTCTGACCGGCCGCTCTGAAGGATTCATCGTCGGACACCCGGATCTTGCGGAAACAATCCGAAGGCTCACCGCCTACGCCGAAGCAGGAGCCGATTGCCTCTACGCACCGGGCATCCGCGCCAACGCCGACATCGTGGCGGTGGTCAACGCCGTCGCCCCGAAGCCCGTCAACGTGCTCGTCGGCAGCCACTTTGCCACCGTGGCGGAACTCGCTCATGCGGGAGTTCGGCGGATTAGTGTCGGCGGTGCCTTAGCTCGCGCGGCATGGACCAGTTTCCTCCAGGCGGCGAAGGAAATCGCCGAGCGGGGGACCTTTACGGGTCTTGCCAACGCCGTTCCGTTTGCCGAACTCAACGGCCGCTTCCCCTCGGAGTAACGCGCCCCACGGGGTCAACGTGACGTGCACATTGTCGCGGTGCGGGTCCCGCTGCTGCCGGTTTGAAATGTCGAACCCCTTCAGGTTCCTTATGAAATCGCGCGCCGATACGCGTCGATGATTTCGCTCCCGGTCGCGAACCAAACTCGCTCGTGCCTTTTCATGTGTGCCAGGGCACGCTCGAGATACCGGCTGCGGAGCGGCTGCCCGATGATCATCGGGTGCAGGGGCATGCCGAGCACCCTCGGCTGCTTCGTGCTGTCGGCGTAGAGCGTGTCGAACTGATCGACGACGGACTGAAGATACTGCTCGCCGGTGTAGCCCTTTCTGAGGAAAAGCGGAATGTCGTTGATCTCCATGCAGTACGGGATTGAAAACATCCGGCCCGTTCTGACCTTCATCGGATACGGCTGGTCATCGCTGTTCCAGTCGCCGCAATAGTCCACCCCCTCTTCCGCCAGGATATCGAGGGTATTGTGCGTCTCGGCCAGCCCAGGGCCGAGCCATCCGCGTGGCCGTCGGCCGGTTGACTGTTCGATGGTCTTGAGCACCGTCTGGATCAACGCCCGCTCTTTGTCCGCGTTCAGGCCGGCCAGGTTCTCGCTGTTGCTGATGCCGTGCCCCATGAACTCCCAGCCGCGCCTTTTCATTTCGTCGACCGCTTTCGGGTGCGTTTCGGTCACCGCCGAGTTCAGCGCGACCGTCGCCTTGACTCCCGCGGCGTCGAGCACGTCGGCGATGCGCCACAACCCGACTCGCAGCCCGTATTCCCGCCAGGCGTAATTGACGACATCCGGCACGATGTTCCGGTCATTGGGGGAAATGGCCTGTCCCGCGGGTGAGTCGTACCGCCATACCTCAACGTTTGGCACGATCCACACGGCAAGGGTTGCGTTCCCTGGCCACATGAAGGGCTTTCGCTCGAAGATGAACGAATCGTCGTAGCGGTCCGCCCGTCGCACGGATCCACTCTGCGTCTGAGCGAACGCCGCCCTCGGCGCGAGGGCAGAAACCAGCCCGCCTGCCGCCCCCGCCAGCGTCAGACCACGTGTGAGAAAATTTCGTCGACTGCTCATGCGTCGTCTCGCGACACGGCGAAGTGTGAATCTTACTTGCTTCCGATGACGGCGTAGCCTTGAATCTCGACCTTTGCGTCGGGGTTGGCCAAGGCGGTGATCGTAATGAGCGCACTGCCCGGGAAATTGTCACCCAGGATCTCTCTGCGGATCTCTGTGAGGCGATCGCCATAGCGAACGTCCGTGATGAACACGGTCATCTGAACCATGTCGTTGAGCTTGCCTCCCGCCTTTTGAAGCGTGGCGTCGAGCAGCTTGAATACCTGCCGCACCTGACCCTCGAAGTCGCCGGCGAGCGACCGGCCGGCGTCGTCCACGACAGCGATCTGCCCGCCCAGCCACACGGTCTTGCCCCCTTCGGTAATCACCGCGAGCGAGTAGCCGCGCTGCTGGGGACGCTCTCCTTTGATGTACACCTGTGCGTGCAGTGTGGTGGAAAGACCAAAAAACAGCGTCGCAGCGGCCATGCCGATCGAAATGCGCGAGCATACCGTGGAAGTCATCGTTGCCTCCTGGTTTGATTTGGAGCCGGGATTGGCGTAGATCCTACCTTTTTCGAGATCGCGGAGTGCCCACATGTTGCCGAGCGAACGGATGCCTTACGCGATGACCGTCCCGAAGGTGCACGCCGGGGTGGCCTTCGGCGTCTTGCTCGCGTCGTACGCGATCAACGCCATGGACCGGCAGCTCTTTCCTCTGCTGGCGCCGGAAGTGCGGCGCGAGTACGGATTCTCGCTCGAGGCCATCGGGTTTCTTTCGACGGTGTTTACGCTTGGCATGGCAGGGGCTGGCGTTGTCACCGGCTACCTGCTGACACGCTTCTCGCGCAAGACAGTGCTGCAGATCGGCATCGCGGTGTTTTCCGCCGGTACGGCGCTCACCGTGCTGTCGTCGGGATTCTTCGACATGCTCATCTACCGCGCGGCAACCGGCATCGGCGAAGCGATGCAGTTGACGGTGCTCCTTGCCATCGCGGTCAGCTACTTCGCCAGCCGGCGTGGGGCCGCCGTGGGTGCGATCAATTTCTTCTTCGCCGTGGGCGCCATCATCGGACCGGTCGTGGGGGGGCTGCTCATCAGCACATATCAGAGCTGGCGGGTGCCGATGGTCGTGTATGGGTTCATTGGCTTCGCCGTGATGGCGTTCGTCGCCCTCGCGGTCGAGCCATGGTTCAGCGAAGCGCACGACGCGCCCGGCGACGTGATCGATCGCGGCGGAGCGTCAACATTGCTCAACAGGAACACCCTGGTGCTGACCGCGATGAGCGCGATCGGCGGTCTTGTGATCTACGGCTACCTGGGCATGTATCCAACGTTCCTGCGGGAAGGCCTGAACTATCCGCCCGCGACCGCGGGAACCGTTATGAGCATCTACGGCCTGGGGGCTCTCGGGTCAATCGGCGGCGGTTGGCTGGGAGACCACTTTTCCCCGCGGCTGGTGCTGGGCGGCACCTTCCTTGGCGCTGCAGGCCTCGGCTATCTGCTGTTCCACGGCTCGCCACTCTTTGTCATGCAGTCGAGCCTCTCATTCATGTGGGGTGTTGTCGTCAGCGGCATCCTGTACGTGAATCTGGCCGCGTATCACGTCAAGGCCTTACACATCAGTCTGGCCGGCCGCGCGTCGGGCATCTTCGTCACAAGCCTGTACAGTTCCGCGGGCGTTGCCGGCTATCTCATGGGTTGGCTCGCCGGCCGCGCCGGCTGGGTCACCGCGGGCGACGTTCAGATTTCGCTGCTTTCGCTGACCGGCGCGGCGCTGGCGCTGACACTGCGACCCGATCGGATATCGCAATAGAATTGGCTGGCCAGTGAAGAGCACGATCGACGGCAAGCCAAATCCCAACAACACCGTGGTCTACGAGAAACGGTAAATACAGGAGACGCGGATTTTGCGAGCTGCCTCGCACGGCATGTAGCCGACGGCGCCGTCGCGTGACCTGCGCCGCGGCTGATACCGAGCGTTAGAGGCAGCCTGAGAAACCTATGCGTGACGGTGATCGTTGGCTTAGCCGGGTGGCTGTCGTGGCGGTCCTGCTACTGGGGCTGAGCGAGGCACCGTGGGCATCGAGATCGGCCCAGGCTCCGTTGCCTGTCCGCGAGACGTACGCGGCGCTGCCAGGAGTCCGCATCTGGTACAGAGATACGGGCGGCAGCGGAGTGCCAGTGGTCTTCGTACATGCCGCAACAGGCAGCAGCCGAGTGTGGGAGTACCAGCTTCCCGCCTTTACCGCGGCTGGATACCGCGTTGTCGTGTACGACCGACGAGGATTTGGACGTTCCGCGATCGATCCGGCGGGCGCACAGCCTGGGACCGGTGCGGACGATCTGCTCGCATTGGTCAGCCATTTAGGCGTCGACCGTTTTCATCTCGTAGGCACGGCGGCCGGCGGTGGAATTGCGGTGGACTTCGCACTGTCATTTCCGCAACGGTTGCGAAGCCTTGTGATGGCGAACGCCATCGGTGGCGTGCAGGACGACGAGTATCTCGAACTGGGACGGAGAATTCGGCCAGCACCCCAGTTCGATGCGCTGCCTCCGGACTTCCGGGAGCTGGGGCCCTCATACCGGGCGACGAATCCCAGTGGCACACAGCGCTGGCTGGAATTAGAGCGCGCGAGTCGGCTCCAGGGATCGCCGCCAGCCCAGACCATGCGGAACCGAATCACGTTCGCCTTGCTCGAGGAGATGAAAATTCCTACGCTTCTGCTCACTGGCGATGCCGATTTGTACGCGCCTCCAGCAGTGCTGAGACTTTTTGCGGCTCGGATCAAGAACTCGGAGTCCGTCATCGTGCCGGAGGCGGGTCACTCGGCGTACTGGGAGCAACCGGAGATCTTCAACCGGGCCGTGCTGGAGTTCATCGGCAAGCACTGACATCCACCGTGAAGGAATTGGCTATTGAACGCTTGCCTCCCGTAGCGATCGAAGGTCATCGGTCCTCCGGTGCGGGTGGTCCCGATCACCCGATGCGCATCGCCACGCGGCGAGCGGCCGGACTCGATGCTGGTGGTTGGACCGGCGAATTGCGCAACCAAGTGGAGGGCTTCTTCGACGGCCTCGCCGGTGAGTGGCACACGCGAACCTCTCCGCAGCGCACGGCCGTCGTGATGGACGCACTGTCGCGCGGGCTCGGCGCACCTGACTCGCCCGTCGGGATCGCGGTGGAGGTTGGCAGCGGCATCGGCACCTATTCACATCTGCTTGCGGAACGGTTTGCGACGGTTGTGGCAATCGACCTCTCGCTGGCCATGTTGAAACGAGCGCCGATCGGACCAGCCCATCGGGTGCAAGCCGACGGTGCCAGACTCCCCATGGGCGATTCATCGGCAGCGGCCATCGTGCTGATCAATGCCTTCGTGTTTCCTGCCGAAGTCGACCGCGTTCTGTCACCAGGAGGCGCGTTGGTGTGGGTCAACAGCAGCGGTGAGCAGACGCCTATCTATCTCTCCGTCGATGATCTTGTCATGGGACTGCCGGGCGAGTGGACTGGCACGTCGAGCCAGGCCGGTGAGGGTCACTGGTGCGTACTTCGGCGAGCGTGACTCACGTCCGCGCAATGTCGCCCGACGACGGTCTGAACTGAGGACTGCGATGCGCACAAGTGGAATCGGTCGGCGAACGTTTCTCAAGAGCGGTGGCCTGATCGCCCTGGGTGCGGCGGGCGTCATGTCGTCACAAGAGAGTCACGCCCAGATGGTCGTCCCGAACTCGTCCGGTTCGGGCGCGCCACGGTTGAAGGCACCGCCGAACGCGTGCGACTGCCACCACCACATTTATGATGCCGTGCGCTTTCGGCAGCCACCACGAGCGCCAGCCCCCCTGCAGCCGAATGCCCGCGTGGAGGAATACCAGCTGCTTCAACGACGGATCCAAACAACGCGCAGCGTCGTCGTGACCCCGTCCGCCTACGTGACGGATAACCGAGTCACACTCGACGCGATCGCGCGGCTCGGATCACACGCTCGAGGTGTCGCCGTCGTTCGAACGGACGTGACGGACGCCGAGCTGAAAGCCTTGGCGACCGGCGGCGTCAGGGGGATCCGGTTCTCGCTGACCACGCCCACGAACGCTGCCACGACCATTGACATGATCGAACCTCTATCACGGCGTGTGACGGCGTTGGGCTGGCACGTTCAGATCAACATGACGGCCGACCAGATCGCCGCAGCGGAGGCCTTGTGGAATCGTCTGCCCTCGCCGATCGTGTTCGATCACATCGGGCACATCCCAGGGCCTGCCGGTACCGGCCACCCGGCATACACGGTGATGCGCCGCCTCATCGACAAGGGCCGGACCTGGGCGAAACTGTCCGTGACGTACGACAACACGACGGACGGTCCGCCAGGCTATGCCGATATCGTCCGGTTGGGGCAGGCGCTCGTGAAAGCCGCACCGGAACGGCTCGTCTGGGGCAGCAATTGGCCCCATCCGAACGAGCCGCGGAAGCCGGACGACGCCCTCCTCTTCGACCTCATGGCGCGATGGGCGCCCGATGAAGCGACACGGCATCGGATTCTCGTCGAGAACCCGGCAATGCTTTACGATTTCGGCGATGCGTGATGTTGTATCGGGGCTCCTACTGCGCCTGATACCGACGTAGCCGACGTCCCGTCGCCCAACGTCCGTAAAGCCGTTACGTCGGTTATCGTAGGCGCCAGACCTCAAATTGCGCAGACTGGTTGTTCTGCGAGGATTCCATCAAGAGCCGTTATGAGTTGGCCGCACGAACCAGAGTTCCGGGGCAGAGCGCTCATCTTCTGGAGCTTGTCGATTCTTGCGTTTCTCCAAGCTCGATCCGTTCCGGCCGTCTCTGTGCGCGACGTTGTCGTGGGCGCACTCGTGGCCGCGGTAGTCTCGCTGCTCGTCTACGGCTATGCACGCGCGATCGGCCGGCTCGACGCCCGGTTTCGCCACGTTCACCCCCGCACGCTGCGCGTCTCGAGCGTCGCCGCGTTCTACTTGTTCGGAGGGCTTGCCTGCGGGCTCGTGGTGGGCGGTCGGTTCCTCGTGGCACGCGACTCGAACGAGACGCCCGCCGAGCTCATGGTCTACTATCTCGCGGTGCCATGCCTCCTCGCTGCTGCGGCCGGCGTCTACCGCGTGCTCGATCAGTACCGGGTTCCGACTGCGGATGTTGGCTAGGCGTGCGTAATCTCCGTGCTTCACTATCGATGATCGATGAACGATGATTTGAATATAGATCGGACGATCGATTCATCGATGCAGCACCCCAGGCACCCCAGGCACTCTACTGGCGCTTGACGAGCGCGAGCAGCTCGTTGACTTCTTTCG
>Ga0209640_10000003_pt1 | contig 129445 bp, 121 predicted proteins | sample RifCSP10_1_FD_184018 | JGI IMG/M metagenome (GOLD analysis project Ga0209640, IMG submission 184018) | Soil microbial communities from Rifle, Colorado - Rifle CSP2_sed 10_1 (SPAdes) (version 2) | ecosystem: Environmental > Terrestrial > Deep subsurface > Rock core/Sediment | place: Rifle...
ATCATCTCGAGGTCCAGGTCGTAGCGGACGCCCAGGTTCAGCGTCAGTCTCGGGGTCGCGCGCCAGTCGTCCTGAAACCACGTCGAGATCTGGTACGGCGTGTTCTGCGTGTCGGCCCACGACCCTTGACCATTGAAGGCGCCGCCGTTGGCCTGCTGCCACTGGCGCACGATTCCAGGTGTCCGGAAGCCCTGCGGATACCTGCCGTTGGTGTTGTTGACGATCACCGACGGGTCGTCGAAGAAGGTGAGCGTTGCGAAGTGCTCGTTGCCGTTGAGGATGCCCAGGTGGTACAGGCGGTTGAAATTGAACCCGAACTTGAGCCCGTGATTCCCCTGGAGGAGCGACACGTCGTCGCGGATCTGGTTGACCGAGCGGTTGGCCAGCGTGCCGGCGTCGCCGCCGGCGCCGGTATTGACCGCGGGGAACGCCAGGCGCGGCGGGAAGTAGTTCACGTTCGGGAAGTCCCGCGTGTAGTGCTCGCCCGTGATGCTGCTGACCACGTCGGCCAGATAGTCCACGTTGTTCACCTGGACGGTAATCTGGTTCAACGCCGTGTTGCCCAGCACCCAGTTGTGCTGGCCGACGATGCTCCATGCGTCGAGGGTGAAGTTGTCTGGATCACGGTTGTCGTTGTTCGCTGTTGCCGGGAAGGTCACCGCATCCCGCCCTTCGTTCTGGCCCGCGTAGCGGAACGTCAGCGATTGCTCGTTGTTGAGTTGCAGATTGGATTTCACCGAATACATCCGGAGCCCGCCGGGCTGCGGGGCGAAACGCGGATGATTGGGGTTGACGAGACCCGGCGCCAGCTGGCCCGCGTTGGTCGCCTGGACGAGATACTCCAGCTGGTTGTACACGTTGTCGGGCACCGGCCGGCCCGTGTCCTCGAGCTGCTGCTCGATGGCGCCAAAGAAGAACATCCGGTTCCGCACGATCGGTCCGCCCACGGATCCGCCGAACTGCTGACGGCTGAACGGGACCTCCACCTGGTTGGCCTGCTTCGTAAAGTAGTCCTTCGCGGTCAGCTTCCGATCCCGCTCGTAACCGAACAGCGATCCGTGCAGCACGTTGGTGCCCGACTTGGTCACCAGCGTGACGGCCGCGCCGCCGGAGCGCCCGTCCACCGCCGAGAACTGGCTTGTGCTCAGCTGAAACTGTTCGAGGCTTTCCGTCGAGAAGGTCAGCAACGGTCCGCGGTAATGGTTGTCCTTGTTGTCGGCGCCGTCCACCGTGCTTGCCACGTTGCCGCCCATGGACCCGCCAAACGAAACCGTGCCCGCATTCTCCTTGCTCCGGTGGATCGCCTGGACGGGGGTCGCCCCCGGCAGCAGCTGCAGCATCCCGCTGACGTTCCGCGTTACCATCGGCAGGTTCTGGAGCTCCGTCGCCTCGATTGTGTTGGCCACCTTCGACTGCGTCGTCTCGATGAGCGGCGCCTCGCCCGTCACGGTGAGCGTCTCCTGGACGCCCGCCAGCGCCAGCTCGAAGTCGACCGTAATCGTCGCGTTGACCGTCAGGCGGACGTCGTTGCGCGCGGCCGGCGCGAAGCCGGACAGCTCGGTTCTGATTTCATACGTCCCCGGCTCCAGGCCTGGGATGGAGTACGACCCTTCCTGGTTGGTGACGGTCGTCCGCACCACGCCCGTGCTGACGTTGGTGACGGTGACAGTGACTCCGGGGAGCACGGCGTCTCCCTGGTCGAGGACCCGGCCGTTGAACGTGCTCGTTGCCTGTCCGTATGCGAGCGGCGCGGCCATGAACATGCAGAACGTGATGAACGACACTGCGCGGCATATGCGCCTATTCGGCACCCAACTGTGCATACTACCTCCTCGTTTCCAAAAAGGACCACCCGCGGGAACGGGTGCCGGCGCGAGGTCGCGCCGAATCGAAACGAAGTCGCGCGTTTGTAACACGCAGCTGGGGGGGAGTCAAGGAACCCCTCCCGGACTGTCAACCCCTCCCGGACCTATCAACCCAGGATTGCCGCCGCGCTGAACGAAGTGGAGTTCAAGGGCGCTCCGGAACTCCTCGCGACCTATGCGGGGCAGGCTGCCGATCTGCGTCCGTGGCTTGCCGACGCGCAAATCAACACCGACCGAAACCTGCGCCTGGAGTACCTCGCCGGGATGGCGAACAACGTGTACGACGCGCAGATCTCTCAGGAGATTCTGGCGTACAGACGCTTCCCCGATGAGATGTTCATCGGGCCCCCCGAGTGGAAGGAAGCGCTGCGGCGCATGCCGTCGCCTGGTGCCGAAGCGCCGTAACTTCATCGCGCGCAGCTTCACATGCGCGCGAACCGTCCGCTCATGTGACGAATAGCGGCGTGGAAACGGGAACCGAGCCAGCCGTCTCGAACCACGTCACTCCTTCAGCGACGAAATCGAGCTTCAGCCCGTAGCTTCCGGGATCCGCGGGAACGGGGCACTCGAAAGAGACTGTTGCCTTGTGCCCAGGGGCGACATCCTGCGGCAGCGTGACGCGATGATAGTCTCGCGCCACGATCCGACCGTTGGCGTCGAGCAATTGCACGGCCAGCGTCACGTGGCCGACACCGGACGGAGTTCGCACACGCCAGATGGCCCCCCCCACATTGGTCGCCGTGACCGTCATCGTCACGGCGCCGCCGCGCACCGCCGACTGAGGCGACTGTAGCTCCATGGAGGCGCGCCACGGTGCGCGGTCGCGTGGCGCAGCACGCGCCTTTGCGGCAACGATCACCGGGTGATGCTCGACGATCTGCCGCACCGTGCGAACCATGGTGATGGCCATCGCCTCTTCGAAGAGCGGCCCGCGCTTACCAAGCCCGAAGAGCTCGACACACGCGAAGGCGAGTTTCGCGAGCGCACGACGAGGTCGCCTCGACGCAGCAAGCCGCGACCAGGCATCCCATTGTTCGAGCGTCAAACCGAATTCCGGAATGGCGTGCACGAGCGGCTTGACGGTGACGTACTCGAACCCTGCCGCTCTGCACCGGCTGAGGAATGGGCCGACGAGAATGTCTTGCTCGAGCACGCCGTAGTCGCGAACGGCGGCCGCCGAGACCGGCGCATCCGCATGCCCTCGCCCTGGTTCTGAGAACAGGGCGACACCGTCATCGCCGAGGACTCGCGCGACTTCGCAGATGGCCTTCGAAATGTCCGGGACATGGTGAATGGCGCTCAAACAGACGGCTTTCTGAAACATGCCAGATCTGAATGGCAGTGCTTCCATGTCGCCCGCCACCGCCCGAATGCTCGCGCCTGGCCGGGAACGGCCCGCGCGGAGCATGTCCAGGGAAATGTCGATCGCGACCGCGGGCCTGTTCAGCCGGCCGATCAGGTCCGAACACCAGCACGCACCCGCGCCAAGATCCAGAATCAAGTCGTCCGCGGCAGGCTGCAGCGTGAGCATGGCAACCGCGAAGTCGTGCAGCATCCGCGCGCTCTCATCCAGCGTGTCCGACCCGGGAGGGGAGAACGGCTTCGAGCGGTCCCACGCGGAGGATCCCGTACGCGCGAGGTATTCCTTTTCGGCCTGTTTGGTATTGGCGGATGTCGGTGAGGTCACCTGGAAGTAACCGGTGTTTCGTCCGTTATACGGCTCGAAACGCGAATTTTGTACTCGTTGCGTCGGAAGCCGCATAACGGACCAGGGCGCGCGAACCGCGCCAAGAAGATGCTGGCGAACCCGCCGAGGGGCGCTGCGGGGATATCAAGGAACGGAACCCCTTGGCTGGTTCAGTGCCGCAGCGATCGTCGTGCGTTGGTTTGCGACCACCTGGACGGACTTCGACCACGTTTCGTAGCCCGCCAATGTGAGACGGACGGCCCGCGAGCCTACCGGCAGGTCCTCCAGCACCAGGGGCGTCACGCCGACATGCTGCCCATTCATGAAGACGGCGGCTCCTTGAGGCCGGGAACTGATGGCAAACGATCCCCTGAACGCTCCCGGTTGACCTGGTTGTCGCTCCGGACGTGGTGCCTGGGCAACAGCGGTTCTCGCGGCGGCGGTGGCGACGCCCCTTGTTGAAACGGGGATATCAACGCGGGCCGGTCGCGGAGCAGATGGTGGATCGCGAGGCGCATCCAACGAGCTGCGACCAGAGAATGACGGCGACGGCGCGGCAGCCTGGTCGGCCGAGACGACGGTTGCGACGGCTCCATCTGACGGGACGCGCACGGAGGCGACGAGGAAGGCGCCGACGGCCACTCCGGACAGAAACAGGCCGACTGGATAGGTCCATTGGACCGCTGTGCGCCCTGTTACCACAATCTTCTGTCTGTTACGGGTCGTTGATGGGAGGCGCGTAGCAGCCCAGAGCGCGCGGAGCGCGCCAACAGATATTGTCAACCGGTCATGGGCTCTGCGGGATATCAAGGGCAGGGCCCATGACCGGTACGATCGCAGCAAATGCGCCCACGCGTGCCACGATGGACGCGCGCGGGTGCGCCACGCCCTCACCAGGACGCTGGAGCTGAGTCGAATCGCTGAAACGAGAGCCGGTTTGAGAGGCCGGCATTTGGATCGAAGTCGTGAAACCGGCTCCAAGGTGTGCCACGCATGTGAAAGGGCTCGTCCAATCAACGCCGCGAGCATGGGTCCACGATAACGGAGGAAACCCACGATCTGCGACCAGAGCACGGCGATGATGCGCCGTGCGCGGTCGAGTGCGGAGAGCGCCGCTCGACGCAGCGAGGGGAGCGGGTCTGGCGCGTCGCCAACAACGTCCTCTGAAAGGAATGTCGACAGAGAGACCAGATCGGTCGCGCTGTCGATCGTACGAGCGGCCACAGCCGTCATTCCGGCCATCGAGCCAGATTGGGTGTTTTCGCTGGCGGGCAGCACGGGTGCGTGCTCGGTGGGGAACTGCGCCAGCAGATCGGTGACGTCAAGCGCGCTGCCCTCATGGTGGCAGCAAGGAGTGCTGCTGGTTGCGTGATCGTTCGATGGCACGGGCGCGACTCCCAGGCTACAGCCGTCCTTCCTGGCCGAAGCAGACCGAGAGATTATGACTCGCGAAGCGGGGGTTGGTCTGTCTTGCCGAAGGCGCGTCGGACCCGGACGAGAGCGCGATGCCTGGCCGATGGAAAGTCTGCCCAGGGGCCGACTTACTCACCCATGACGTTTGCGACGTCGCGTCCTCGAAGATCGGTCGTGGCCGACAGTCCGTTCTGAGTATTGGCTCCTGTTCGTAATGGTCACGCCGCGTGTCACGTGCTCGGCCAGTGTCTCGTCCTTGCCTTCGCCGTTGAGCGCCTCACCGAACGGAAGCTCCTCGGCGCAGTGCGTGCTGACGAGGTACGCTCCGAGCGACTCTTCCACGTCATACGTCAGGCCTGGCACCAGATGGCCAAGGCTGACCCGATCGAGTACTCCCGCCATGGACTTGAGAATGCGGATTCGCACGTGCAGTCAAGATGCAAGCGCGGCTCCGGGATGGTCGCCGACTTCCAGCGCGTCGAGGCGAGTTGTGATTCAGGCACAGCGCAGCAGGCCCGGAGCCCCTCATAAGTCCTCGTGCAAGCGCCGCCGACAAGGGCACGGCGCTTGCTCAGCCGCCGGTCAGGCTTCGACGCCTGCATAACGTTCGTAAACATCCCATACGGCACATGGACAAGGCAGTACCAAACGAATACAGTCTCGAGCCCTTCGGATCCGGGAGCGTCCACGCGGACGCGGTACAGGCTGAGCTCGCGAAAAACGCACACGAGGTCCTCACGGGCATAGAGCACGGCCGGGGACGCGTTCGAGATGTTTTCACCGTGGATGGATGGGAGCTGTTCGGAAGCAGTCCTTTGAATGCCCTGCTCATCGGGCCGCCAGCGCTCACGCACGGATTCCTGGACCGAGTACGCGCACAGCTCCGTGCTCCGATCGTGCGCGTCCATCCCCACGAAGACATCACGCTTCCCCCGGTGGGGCCGGTGGGGACGGTGATTCTTCATGACGTCGGGGAGTTGACACTGGCCGACCAGCGTCGGTTGCTCCAGTGGCTGGACAACGCGCCCTCGCGTCCGCGAATGATCAGTACCGCGTCGACGCCGATCATCGCGAAAGTGCGCGAGGGCACATTCCTGGCCGCGCTCTATTACCGCCTGAACTTCTTCTACGTCGACATGGTCCACGTCTAGAACCAGCCAAGGGGCCCTGCCCCTTGATATCCCCGGCAGCGCCCCTCGGCTGGTTGTCAGCATCTTTTGGCGCGCTCCGCGCGCCTAGGACCGCTATGCGGATCTTCACAGCGAGTACGAAATTTTCGTTTGGAGCGGTATAGCTCTGCTTTTTCGCGTCTTCGTGTCTTCTATGTGGTTCCTACGTATGCGACGTGTATCTTGGGCGTTGCGGGTTGTGACTTGTGCCTTGTGACTTGTTCCCCGCTTGTTCCCCCGCTTGCCTTCACACACCGCAGGGCTTAGAGTTGGGGCAAAATTCAGGGAGCGTGAGATGAGCCAACTATGAGAGGAACAAGGATCCCAACGCTGATGCTCGCGGTTGCTGTGCTCGCTCTGGGCGGGCTCTCGAGCGGCGGCGCTCCGCAGGCGCTCGAACAGGCGTCCGGCGCCGGCGGCGGAAGCGCCAGAGCGGTGTCGAGTCTGACCGGCGCCGCGCGAGCGATCGATGGGAGCCTCATGGAAGGCGTTGCGGTGTCGGCACGCGCGGCGGAGAAAAGCATCACGACGTCGGTGTTCACCGACCAGCGAGGCGAGTACGTGTTTCCGTCGCTGGAGAGCGGCACGTACGACGTCTGGGCCCAGGCCGTCGGATACGAGACGGCACGTGCCAGAGTCACCATCGAGGCGGCACGGCAGACGCGCCAGGCGTTCACCTTGAACACGATCAAGGACATCACGCCGCACGTTTCAGGATCGGAGTGGCTGGCCGCGCTGCCCGAAGACACCAAGGAGCAGCGCCGCGCGAAGGAGATCTTCCGCACCAACTGCACGGCCTGCCACAGTCCCACCTACGCACTGCAGAACCGGTTCGACGAGAGCGGCTGGCGCGCAGTGATCATGTTCATGGAACGAAACACAGGCACCGGCGGGATCAACCGGCACACGACGGTGGTGCACCACAGGGACGATCTGGCCCGGTACCTGGCTGCTGTGCGCGGACCCTCGTCGCCTGCGCTCAAGCTCAAGCTTCAGCCACGGCCGTCCGGCGACGCCACCCGGGTGGTGGTGACCGAATACGACATTCCGCTGGCCGGCGCGCGCACCGAGCGTGCGTGGAACGACGGCAGCGACTGGTCGCTCGGGTGGCCTACGGCCTCACAGGGCGCCCGGTGGATCCATGACGTCCTCGCCGACGATGCTGGCAACGCCTGGGGGACAAGGGACAGAGGCCCGGCGGACATGACGCTCTTCAAGGTCGACACGGGGACCGGGCAGGTCACCGGGTTCAGCGTGAAAAACGGCCAGAACACCCGGCGGTCGCATTCGATCGCCAAGGACCGGAACGGCATCATCTGGTTCGACGGCGGTGACGGCGCGTTGGGGCGGCTCGATCCGAGAACAGAAGCCTTCGAGGTGTTCACGCCTCCGCTGAACATGGGCGGTGGCCAGCTGACCACTGTGGATGTGGACGCCCAGGGGAAGATCTGGGGCGCAACCACAGGTGGCGCGAACCGTTTCGACCCGGTTACCAAGACGTGGATGCACTTCACGAGCATCTCCTTCGCTCGCAACTTCGTATACGGAACGGCCGGCGACGCGGAGGGCAACGGCTGGTGGACCCAGTACACGGCGGATCGCGTGGTCAAGGGCGATCCCAAGACGGGCAAGACGTACGACGTGGTGATGCGGCCGCCATGGCTCGACAAGGGCGAAGACGTCACCACGGCGGCCGATCGCGAATGGTACAAATCGATGGGCGCAATGACGTGGGGCAACATCAACACCATCCCGTACGGGCAGCAGCCGCGCCGTCTTGGGGCGGACAAGCGCGGCGACTCGGTGTGGGTCCCGAACAACGCGGCCAGCAATCTGGCGAAGATCAACATCCATACGCTCGCCACGAAGTACTACCCGGTTGAAGGCAATCCCTATTTCGTGACCGTCGATAAGGATTCCAACGTGTGGACGAATCTGTTCATCGACGCGAAAGTGGGGAAGTTCAATCCGCGAACCGAACAGTGGACGTACTACACCCTGCCCAGTCGCTGCGAATCGCGCAACATCTCCGTTGACGACATTCGCGGGGACGTGTGGGTGCCCTGCGCCAACACGAGCCGCGTGATTCGTCTGCAGTTCAGGACGGCCGAGGAGATCCAGGCGCGGAAGTAGGTCCCACTGTGAGCAAAGGAGCGATGGTAATGGACAGAGTGCTCGTGCGACGGGCGGCCGTGCTCGTGGCGCTGTCGCTGTCGCTGATGGTGTCGTGGGCCCACGCGCAGCAGAACGGAGAAGCCCGCTCGACAGTGCCGACGGTCGAGCGTACGGACTATGACATGCGGACCTTCATCGCCCCGCTCGCGCTGAACGAGACGGAGTTGAGGGGCCGGAAGCTCTTCGCCCAGCGGTGCGCCAACTGTCACGGCGGCACCGCTCAGCGGCCTGGTCCACCGCTCGGTCAGCAGACCGTCGCGAAGCTGGGCGACGCGTCGATCCGCGAGAAGGTCAGGAAGGGTTCGCCGATGATGCCCGGCTTCGAGTACAGCTTCGAACCGGCCCGCATCGACGACATCATTGCGTTCCTGAAGACCTACACGCCGCCTCCGCGCGGCCAGGCTGCCGCGCAGGAGTAGCGAGCGGAGCCCGCTCACCGGAAATTGGCAATCTGGCGCGCGGCGCCGGTCAGCTCGACGATGTGCAGCCCCGTGCCGGCGCGGTCGGCGCCGTAGATGTAGCCGCGGTCGTCCACTTCCACGTTGTTTGTCTGAATCACTCTGGCGCACGGCAGGCCGTTGCCACCGGGTGTGCAGAACGTCGTGGGCCCCACTGCGGGAATGTAGTACGCAATCTCCCGCGGGTGGAATGGATCCCGTACGTCCACCGCACGGATGCCAGCGTTGAAGTGCGCGAGGAACATGATGCGGTTGTAGTAAATCGGGGTGAAGTTCTCGTGCGAGGCGTGCGTCCCGAAGCGTCCGCCCCGTGCGCAGAAATTGCCGCTCGATTCGGGCACGGTCCAGTTCGAGGCGCCGAACGGCTTCGTCTCGGTCGTGATATCGGCAATCCACATCATCGCCCGGGCGGTGGCCGAACAGCCGCCGCCGACCGCTTCGTCGACGATGACGAGCATGTTGCGGGTGCTCTCCGCCTCCTTGGCGAACTCGGCAACCGGCATCCGCAGCAGCGGGAAGACATTGTGTGCGCCGACGCTCGGCGGCAAATCCATCCGGCTGATCTGCGGATAGAGCAGGTTGGCCTCGGTCGGCTCCTTCGGGCCGTTGAGCAGCTTCTCCCGGTCCACGATCTGGACGACCCCGTCGCGCACGAAGCCATAGGCAAAGTAGACGCGATTGCCCTGCGACCCGAGCGAGACCGGCCCATGCAGCCCGTTGTCGCCCGGCGGCGTCCCCGTCGATCCGGGCTGCTGCCCGGGCAGGCCGAAGTCGCGGATGAACACCGGCTTGGCGGGATCGCTGAGGTCGTAGATCTTGGCCATGCGCGGCACTCGCCACCCCGGCTGGCCCGACACGAGGTATGCGATGCCGGTGTCGCACTCCCACCAGCTCTTGTGCGTGCCCCGCAGGCCGCTGACGACGACGTTGATGCGAGTCGGCTTCGACGGGTCGGTCACGTCCCACATCTCATGTGCGGAATTGGCGGTGTTGCCGTACGTCCGCAGCAGATAGGTCTTGGTCTTGTCGCCGCGCGGCAGCGTCGCGCCGCTGCAGATGCGCGCCATCTGCGCGCCGCCCGATTCGGCCGTACCGCCGGCCTCCAGCGCCTGGCCCGGGATGTGCGCGAGGTACTTCGGGTTGCGCGGGTCGGTCACGTCGACGATCGACGTCCCGTGCGGCTCCTCGCGGGCGGTAAGCGGGTTCATCGCGTTCCCGCCGTGGTGGCCGACGTAGGCGATCCACCGGTCGCCCTGCCGCTTGATTTCGGGCTGATAGGCGCTGCGTCCCTGGAGATCGCTGTGCCCGACGAGCCGCATATCGCGGCTTTCGGCGCCTTCTTCGCCTCCGTTGGCCGCCTGCCGCTGGGCCGCTACGCCGACACCAGCAAGGATCGTCAGCGCCAGACATGTCAGATGCCGTCGCGTCATGGGAAGCTCCTTCAGTGAGAGCGTGAACCGGGCGCCACCGATGATCGGTGCGTGGTGCCCAGTGCCTAGTGCCTAGTGCCTGGTGCGTGGTGCAGTATCGAGACACCGACCAAGCACGACGCACCAGGCACAAAGCACCAGCTCGTGTTCGCTTGCCGGTCGGGATTGTAACGCCGACGGAGGTCAGTACGTAGTGTCCGGCTTCAGCCGGACGAAAATTGTTCGGCGCCATGATCGGCGTGGTCTTAGGGGATAATCGGCGCCCGAGACGAGGAGGGACTGGCAATGCCGAAATCAACCGCTCGCGTACTTCTTTCGGTTCTCGTCGGCATCTCGGTGTTTTCCCAGCCGCCATCACCCGCAGCAGCCCAGGCTCCAGCCGCGCCCAATCCGGCGGGCACGTTACGGCAGATCATCCCCGGGCACTACGTGTACAGCGTGACCACGTTCAACAGCGGCATCATTGCCACCCCTGAAGGGGTTGTGGTCCTCGACGCCCTGAGCTCCGAGGCGACTGCGCGAGCCCAGCGCGACGCGATTGCATCCACCATACGGCAGCCGGTTCGCGCGCTGGTGTCCTCGACGTTTCATAACCAGTATTCAAAGGGCAACGTGGCGTATCCGGACGTGCTGAAGATCGGGCACGACAACTACCGCACGGATCTCATCAGCCTGATGCAGCGGGAGAAGATCTCGACCGAGGAACAGAAGGCGCGACTCCCGGATCAGACGTTTCGGGATCGCATGACGCTCCGTCTCGGCGGCAAGGAGATTCACATTCTCCACGTGGGGCGGGCGCACACACGCGGCGACAGCATCGTCTTCGTGCCCCAAGATCGCATCGTCTATCTCAGCGAGCTGTACTTTGCCAACCAGTTCCTGTTCATCAACGATGGATACGGGCTCGACTGGCTGCGCGCGCTCGACACGGTGTTGGCGCTCGACGCCGACATCTTCGTCCCCGGCCACGGACCGATTCCCGCCGACCCGCGTGAAACGCGACAAGGGCTCGCCGGCTTCCGGCAGATGCTGGTCGACGTGCGCGATACGGTGCAGAGAGAGATTGCGCGCGGCGCCTCCGAGGATCAAGCGGTGTCGGCCATCCGATGGCCGCAGTACGAAAAACTGCAGGGATATGAAGCGCAGCGTGAGACCGCCGTGCGGCGGCTGTATCGGCAGCTGACCGGCAAACTCCTCTAACAGGTGATGAAAAACGCGCGTAGCGTAGTTCAAAATGCAAAAGTCAAAATGCAAACCATGTGAAATGTTCGGAATTCACGGCGTTTGCATTTTGCATCCTGCATTCAGGTTGCCGGACTTTTTCAGCAACCTGGCTAAAGGGCCTGCAGGACGGAGATCACCGCCTCAGGTCCGGATCGGCGAAGTATCCACGTCGAAGGCACGCCGTTGCAGCTCTGACGTGCGGCAATCAGACTATCCGACAGTACGACGACGTGCGCGGCTCCCACCGCGCCCCACCACGGCGTGAACCGAGCGGCATCGACGATGACGATGGTTCCCACGGGCCAGCGCTCGATCTCCGCGATATGGTCGACCGCGGACACCTCGAACCCGTTTGCTCGAAGGGCTGCCGCATAGCGCCTTCGGCGTTCTCGGTTCGCGTCGAGCAGCAGTACAGGCGGTTGGCGAGGCGGATTCATCCCACTCTCGGGTACTAACGACGGCGAGAGCCGGAACGAACAGGTCACGCTCGGAGGGCAAGCGCGACCTGCTTCACTGGTGAGCGGGCGTGGCGGCGGTCAGTTCGTTGCCTTCACAGCCAAGGCGGGCTGTGCGGCCACCGATCGGGTCGAACCGTAGTTGTAGACGAAGCGCTTGAACTCGGAGTGAAGGAAATCCATGCCGAACTTGTACCGCTTCATTTCCTTGAACGCCTGATCGCCGGTCCAGCCATCCTGCTCCATCCGGTAAACAGCGGTCATGACGCCGGTGCGGTGTTTGCCCCCTTTGCAGTGCACATAGACCGGCTGCTGGGCGGGATCGTTCACGATTTGTCGAAACAATGCGAGCTGCTCAGCCGTAGGCGGCACGTGCGTGGTCATGGGGATGCGATAAAACTTCATGCCCGCGGCTTCGACGAGGCGCGCCTCGTCGTAATTATCGCCGTCCGCCTGAAGGTCGATGACGGTCTTGACCCCGATTGCGGCCAGATCCGCGTAGTCGCGACCCTCCGGCTGCTCTCCCCTGAAGTAGGCGGCGTTGGTCTGCCCGAAGTTGTCGATGCGGATCCTGGAAAGATTGGCGGCAGCGGCCGGACGCGTGGCAGGCTCGCTGGCATGCGCCGTGGTCGAAATCAGCGATGGAGTCGAGACGAGCGCGGCGACGGCACACGCAGACAGCAGTGTCCTCTTGAAATGCACTGGGCACCTTCCTCGAGCTAGATTTTGAATTGGTCGCGATCGAACCGTTACAAACGGCACTCTTGGCGAGGCAAGCACGGTGCCATTCGAAGCCGCGGTTCAGTATTGCACTTTCGCATGCGGATCAGCCCAGATCAAGGGGCCTCGATCTCTTTTTCAGGACGCCGCTTACAGGCGGTCCATCGCGCACCGGAAGCCAATGTGCGGTTCCTCGGCGTCCGGCGGCATTTCCAGCCTTCGTGACACCCGAACGCCGGCCGCCTCGGACACCCAGGAGCCGCCCCGCGCCACCCCCGATGCGTTCCCGGCCAACGGTTCTTCAACGGCAGTGAGGTCGGCGCTGTCGTCGTACGCGTTGTAGTAGCGGTCGCGGACCCATTCGGAGGCGTTGCCCAGCATGTCGTGCAACCCGTATGCGTTGGGCGCCTTGGTGCCGACGCGATGCACCTCGCCGTCGGCGTTGTCGGCGAACCAGGCAATCGCGGGAAGGCTGCCGTAATAGCGCGTCGGCGTGCCAGCTCGTGCGGCGTACTCCCATTGGGCTTCACTCGGCAGGCGCCCTCCGACCGAGCCGCAATACGCTTTTGCCGCAGCCCAGGCGATCCCCGTGATCGGATGATCTTCGTCGGCTAATGGACGAGGCGCGCTGACCTCAGCGGGAGCCCTTTCGTACTGCCCACGGGTGACTTCAGTGCGCCCGAGCCAAAAGCCGGTCGTGATGTTCACCTGATGAGCCGGTCTCTCGTCGTCCTGGCAGGCTGGATCGCCTGCCGAACAGCCCATCACGAAACGACCCGGGGGCACCCACACATACGTCTGGCCGTCTCGCGGATTCACTTTCACGGTGACGGCGGCAGACGTCTCGTTCTCGGGGGCGGGAGGCACCGCAATCGTCGTGTCCTCGAGAAGGGCGCGCGCCGCATCGGTCGGGTCCGGACCGGCACCCCCTGAGCTCCAGAAAAAAATGGCTGCGGCGGCCGCAACGGCCAGCGCCGCCGTGCCTGCGACCATCGGCCACACACGCCGCCCGCCGGCTCGGCGTCCACCGCCCCCGCGCGCAGGCTGTAGAAGCTCCTGGAGACGGGATTCAACTCTTTCGAAATCCGCATCGTCAAAAGTGGAGCCCGCATCGAACCATTGGGTTGTCGACAAGAAGTACTCCAGGTCAGACGATGGCAGGACGCCTGAAACGCGGACCGGCAGAATGGGTGTACGGGCGTTGAATGCCAGCTCGATCTCTCTCAGTACGTGGGGCGACCCGTTTGCCGATTCGGTCAAGAGCAGCAGGAGTGCGCCGCTGTCTACGACGGCGCCCGTGATAGCGGTCGGATAGCTGGCGGCCGGCTCGATATCGCGCTCCGAAATCCAACACCGGAATCCGGAGCGCTCCAGTCTCTGCACGGCACGACGTGCCAGCTCGACATCTTCTGACGCGAAGCTGACGAAGATGTGCCGCGTCGCAGTCGCGGCGGCGTCGGGGGCGGTTTCGGTGCCGCGTCCTGACATGCGACTAACGATAGCGCAACGTAGTCTTTAGTCTTTAGTCTCTGGTCTCTAGTAGGAGACAGAACGCAGAACGCCGAACACACCAAAGACTAAAGACCAAAGACTGAAGACAAACGTGAGTCCGCCTGTAGAATCTCAAAGGACGCGTCGTTCCTTGTCACGAATTTTCAAGATAGTCCTGATCATCCTTGCGCCGGTTGTCGCTGGGCTCGTCGCTCCGCTGTGGGGCAGGGCGCGCGAGGCGCACACGCGAATTCCGGCGAGCCAGGCTCTCACGCAGGCGTACATGGGCACCCTGTGCAGGCCGCCGGACGACCTCGAGGTATTGCGGTGGGACAGCCGGCCCTTTGAAAACCAGGAGCTCCTGCCGGCGCTCGAACTGAGCCCGGAAGGGCGCAAAGTGAACGAGATCCGCCGCGTGTACCTCGACGTACTCCGTCGGGATCCGATAGACGGCGACTGCGCGACGCTGCGCGACTGGGTCGAGGGTCCGCTCGATGCGGCCGAAGTCAGGCGTGGGATCGCAGGCTCGTCTGAAGCGAGACGGGTAAACCAGGTGCGACAAGTGTTCATCGACGCGCTGGGCCGAGATCCCGCCGGCTGGGACAATTCAAGTCTTCGTCGCTGGGTGGACAGTGAGCTCACGCCGGCGGAGATCAGAAGACGACTCGCCGCTCTGAAGCCGATGGTCGGCGTGCACTACTTTACGTGGTACCGAACCAAAGACGGGGGCTGGGGCAACGACGGAACAGTGGTGCGGGACAGCACCCAGAAGCCGGTGCTCGGATGGTATGCGTCAAGCGACCCGGTGGTGATCGACGTACAACTCGGACAGATGGCGACTGCCGGCATCGATTTCGTCATCGTTCACGTCAACGCCGAATCACCTCCGGGGTGGAGCAACGCCCGCCTGTTCTTCAGCCGACTCGGCCAGCACAAGTTGCGCGCCGCGGTGATGCTCGACGGCCTCTATACGCGACCCGCAACGCTCAAGGCCACGTGGGTGGCGAAGGCGAAGGCCGAGTTCACGGGCCATGCGAACTACTTCTTCCTGCACGGCAAGCCGCTGATCATGCTGTATTCGGCGACGGCGGACTTCGCGATTCCGGGGATTGCCTTGCGCAACGTCTATTGGACCGACAGCTACGAGCCGGGAAAGAACACATTCAATGCCAGTCTGGTCCTGTATCCGCACGATTGGCCGTTCTGGGCGCCCTCCCCGCAGCCGGCTGTCAACGGCGTCGTTCCGGTCGTTCCTGGCTACATCGATACCCACCTCGGGCGCGAACGCTCGATGGAACATCCCAGAAACGACGGACAGCTGTATCACGACCAGTGGCGACGAGCGCTCGCGCTGCGCCCCGAGCTCATCGTGATCTACAGCTGGAATGAGTACTTCGAGCAGACCGCGATCGAGCCGACCGAGGCATGGGGCGATCGGTATCTGCAGTGGACCGCCTGCTATGTCGCCCACGCACATCGCGGCACGACTGGGCCGTGCTAAGGACCGGTCAGTAGAGTCTTGGTCCTTGGTCTTTGGTCTCTAGTCTCTCGTCTTTAGGGGAAACAGAATGCCGAACACTCCAGACTAAAGACGAAAGACTAAAGACAAGCGACCAAGCGAGTGGCTGGGTATTAGGAGGTGAAGCATGGCATTGCGAGTCACGCACAGTGCGGGGATGCTGCTGATGGCCATCTGGTTGATACTCACGGGCATCGGAGGGTTTGCCACTCTGCCGATTCCCGGCATCCTGATGGCGGCGCTCGCGCTGATTGCAGGGGTTCTGATTCTTCTCGGAAGGTGAGCGACCGATGGATCGCCGGATGAACCGTGCTGGGTTACTCTTGACGCCCTCACAGGGATATCTTCGCCACGTGGAGGGATCGACGTTGAACACGTTTGCCAAGGGACCCGACGGCAAGGCCCGCGTCACGCTCCGCATGTGGGAGCGCGCACGGTAACGTGGTCGGCGCGAGAGAGGACCCATGAACCAGTCGTCGTACGTCGCATCAGCCCGCCGGCTTACGCTCGCCGGGGCGCGGGCAATGATGAGCGCCGCCATGCGCATGGCCGAGGCGGAGCGCATTTCGATTGCCGTTGCGATTGCGGATGCCGGGGGACACCTGATGCTGTTGGAGCGTATGGACGGTGGACGCTTCCATACCGTGCATTCCTCGACAACCAAAGCCGTCTGCGCGGCGTCGAACAAACGTCCGACCGGGGCGAGGGGCGCGCAGGCGCAGGCGCTCGACACCGCGCATGCCATCGGCCTCGCGCTGGCTGCGGGCCCTGAGCGCTGGACGGCGATGGAGGGCGGTTATCCGATCGTTGTCGATGGCGAGTGCATCGGCGGCATTGGAGTGTCTGGTGGGAGCTGGGAATTCGACGACCGCGTCGCACGGGCCGCAGTGGAAGCTATCGGGGCCAGCTACCAGATCGACAATAAGTAGGCGAGGTGTGAACGACAGGGATCCACATATGTCATTCGAACCTGTCAGAGTTGGGTGCCTGGGGATGGGATGGTGGTCGGACGTGCTGGCCGACGCGATACGGCGCTCCGGCCGGCTGCGGATTGTTTCCTGCTACACACGGTCCGAGCACAAGCGTCGCACCTTTGCTTCAAAGTACGAGTGCGAGGCTGCACCGAGCTACGACGCGATGCTGGAGGACTCCCGCATCGAAGCGGTCATCAACACAACACCGAACGACGCGCACCTCGAGACGACGCGCGCCGCCGCAGGAGCTGGGAAGCACGTCTTTCTGGACAAGCCCATCGCCAATACCGTCGCCGAAGCACGAGCGCTGACCGACGCCTGTCGGCATGCTCGTGTGGTGCTCGCTCTCGGATACCAGCGGCGCAGGGAGAGCCACTTTCGCTGGGTGCGGCAGCAGATCGACGCCGGCGCGTTCGGGGGGCTCGTGAACGCCGAAGCCAACATCAGCCGCGACCGCCTCGGTAAGATCGACCTGACGTCGTGGCGCTATACGGCCGCCGGCATGCCTGGCGGCGTGATGCTGCAGATCGGCATCCACTATACCGACGTGCTCGAGTATCTGGTGGGACCGATCAAGGCTGTCAGCGGGCGTCTGGCACAATTAGTGTTGCCTGGAGACAATCCTGACGTGGCGAGCTTGATACTGGAGCACGAGAACGGCGCCCTCTCCACGTTGAATGCCAGCTATGCGTCGGCTTCCGAGTACTACCTGATGAACATCTACGGAAAAGAAGCCAGCGCCCATTACGATATGCATCATGGGCTGCGCTTTCTCAAACGCGGAGCGCAGGGGTCGACGCCCGTGTCGTGCCCCCCGATCGACGCTCTCGTATCGGAGCTCGAAGAATTCGCCGACGCCGTCCGCGGCCATGGCGCGCCCGAAATGGACGGTGCAAAAAGCACGACGTCGCTCGCGGTGGTGCTCGCCGGCATCAAGTCGGCGCGTGAAGGACGGACCGTCGCCGTCGCAGACGTGTTGGAGCAGGCATGCTGAAACGGCTGGTCTTCGGGGCGCTGTTACTGTTTACGACGCTGGCCTCTGTCGCGACCGCGCAGTATCCACGACAGGCGGTCGAAATGACGGTGCTGTTCGGCGGTTCCAGCGCCACCCTCGCACAGGTTCTTGCCGACGCCATGTCGAAGGAGCTTGGAGTGCCCGTGGCCGCCGTCAGCCGCACCGGGGCCGGCGGAGCAGTCGGCTACTCCTTCGTCAAGTCGAGTCCGCCGAACGGGTACAGCATCGTCTGGAACTCGAATTCCATCAGCACCGTCTTTCACAGTGGAAACATCACGTTCGATTACCGGGCGTTCGACCCCGTTGCGCGGATAGGAATGGAGGTGCCGGCGCTTGCGGTCCGCGCAGACTCGGGGTGGCGGACGCTGAACGACTTTGCGGCCGCCGCACGGAAGAAGAGGATGCGGGTCGGTATCTCCGGCAGAGGCTCTTTCGTGCATCTGGTCTCGGCCGCGCTGTTCAGCAAGCTGGGCGTCGACGTGATTTATGTGCCGTACGGCCAGGGCACCGCCCCTGCCGAGCTGCTCGGTGGACGCGTGGACGCGGCGCTGCAGTGGCCCTCGCAGTTCAAATCGCAAGTCGATGCGAAGCAGTTGCGCGTGATCGCGGTCACGAGCGCTGCGCGTATCCCCGTACTTCCCAATGTGCCCACCGCGAAGGAGCAAGGCTACGACGTCGACCTGGTGATGTGGCGCGGTCTTGCCGCCCCCAAGGGCACGCCCAAGAATGTCGTGTCACGCCTCGAGGTGGCCGCACAGAAGGTCGTGGCCAGTCCCCGATTCAAGGAGCTCAGCGCCAGGCTTGGATTCGAGCCTGCGTTCCTGCCCGCGAACGAGTTCGGCGCCTTGATGGCGAGAGACGATGCGTCGATTGCCGCGCTGATGGGGCAACTGGGGCTGAAGAGAATACGGAATTGACGAATTGACGGATTTACGGATTTACGGATTGAATCGAAACAATTCGTCAATTCGCTTTTGCCAATTCGTAAATTCGTAAATCCGTAAATTCGCCAATGCAACCGTCCAAAATCGATCGCTGGCTGGGCACCTGTCTGACCCTGTTTGCGCTGCTTTGGCTCTGGCTGGTGCGCACCTACGTGCCGGACATCCGCACCGAAGGGGAACCAGGGCCGCGCGGATTTCCACTCCTGATCGGCGTGGTGCTCGCTGTCCTGGGAGTGATTCTGGTCGTTCGGTCGATTATCGCGGTCCGGCTAAAGCCGGACACTACGTACGCTGGTGGTTCGGAAACGATTGCGCGGGTCACTCGTCGCGAGGCGGGCTTTGCGGGCGGCACGTTCGCGCTGCTGATCCTCTACGCATTTCTTCTCGACAAGGTCGGCTTCATCGTCAGCACGCCGATTGTCACCACTCTCACCATGATCGGCCTTTTGCGGATGCGCAAGTGGCTGCCGATCCTGTCGGTCGCCATCGGCTTCACGGGCGGCTGCTGGCTCATCTTCGATGCGCTTCTCGGCACGCCGCTGCCACGCGGCACATGGCTCATGTGGCTCTGATCCCCGACGGCACTTGGGTTGACGGTGCGACGGCGCGAAGCCGTTTGGAGGTGGCCGACATGGAGCGCCTGACCGCGCGAGAAGACTCTGGGAGACAGCCAGCTCACGGAGCTGGCGGCAAGCGGCCACAAACGTCCTCGCAGCGCGGTCCGGCCACCGGAACCGGATTCGCGCCGTCGCACCGTCAACACAAGTGTTCTCCGCAGTAAGGCGCCGCTAAGTGGACGCGCTCGTACCGGCGATCTCCGCGGCCCTCAGCCCCGACACGCTGCTTGCCACTGCGGCAGGCTCGATTGTCGGCCTCTTGTTCGGCGCCATCCCCGGCTTGACGTTCTCGACGGCGCTCGCGCTGATGATGCCCTTGACGTTCGGCATCGACACCGTGCCCGCGATTGCGCTGCTGCTCGGCGTGTACTCGGGCGGAATGACGGGCGGCGCGGTCTCCGCCGTGCTTCTCGGCATTCCCGGCACACCGTCAGCGGCGGCGACCGTGTTCGACGGCTATCCGATGGCGCTCAAAGGCGAGGCCAGCGCCGCGCTCGGCGCGTCGGTGATCGCCTCGGCATTCGGCGGTTTGTTCAGTCTCGTCGTCATGATGCTGCTGCTCGAGCAGGTGGCGGCCGTCGCGATCCGGTTTGGACCGGCGGAGATCTTCGCGCTCGTTCTGTTCGGGCTTTCGACGATCTGCGGACTTGCCGAAAAGTCGCTCTTGCGGGGCCTCATTGCGGGCGTGCTCGGACTGATGCTGATGACGATCGGGCTCGACGAGCTCGATGGCGTTGGACGCCTGACGTTCGGCACGGTGGAGCTCCAGCAGGGCGTGAACATGCTCGTTGCGATGATCGGACTGTTCGCGGTGCCTCAAGTCATCACCACCTTCATGGACTACGGAAAGGTTCAGCAGTCGCACGTGACAGAGACCATCCGTGGAGTGCTGCCGTGGCGCCGCCTTCGGGACTACTGGTGGCTGATGGTGCGCTGTTCCGGCATCGGCACGATTCTCGGGGCGATACCAGGGACGGGGGGACCGATTGCCGCGTTTCTGGCCTACGACCACGCACGGCGCTTCAGCCGCCGGCCCTCTGACTACGGCAAAGGAGAGCTTGGAGGCGTCGTCGCGCCAGAATCAGCGAACAACGCGGTCATGGGTGGAGCGCTCATTCCGATGCTCAGCCTTGGCATTCCGGGCGACCCGGCCACCGCCGTCATCCTTGGCGGGCTGCTCGTGCACGGACTGCAGCCGGGACCGGCGCTCTTTCAGAACAGCCTCGACGTGATCTACGCGCTCTACATCACGATCGTCGTGTCGTGGATCGTCATCCTCCTCATTCAGCTGTGGGGGATACGCCTGTTCGTGAAGGTGCTGCAGGTGCCGGCGCATGTGCTCGCGGTCTGCATCCTCGTCCTATGCGGCATCGGATCGTACGCGATACGGAATTCCATCTTCGACGTGTACCTGATGGCGATCGTGGGTCTGTTCGGCTACGTGCTTCAACGCATGCGCGTCCCGCTGGCACCGGTGGTGCTCGGGCTTGTGCTCGGGCCGACGCTCGAGCAGCAGTACCGGACGGCGCTGATACTGAGCGAAGGCAATCACCGCATATTCGTGGAAAGCACGTTTGCCGTCTGCTTTTTCGCACTCATCGTCATGCTGATCGCCTGGCAGATCTGGTCTGCGCTGCGCAGGCGCCCAGCCGTTCCAGAGACCAGCCACGGGCTTGATATTCCGGAGAGCCCGTGACTGGTTGCCAGCGTCTCTTGGCGCGCGTTGCGCGCTAGGACCGCTATATGGCGCCACAGCGCCGCGTAACGGGAGCACATTTCTTGTATTGGCCGTATAGCGGTCCGAGGTCACCTGAATATGCAGGCACGCGCTGTTCGAATGTCCGCTCAAGGCGGTCCAGAGGTCTTGACGGTCGAGAACATCCCTTTGGCCGATCCTTCCGAGGGTGAGGTGCTCATCCGGCAGACGGCGATCGGTATCAACTATCTGGACGTCTATCACCGCTCGGGCTATTACACCCTGCCGGTGCCCAGCGGCGTCGGTAGCGAAGCCGCTGGTGTGATAGAGCGCACCGGGCATGGTGTTGCCGATTTGAAGGCGGGTGACCGCGTTGCGTACGCTGGCGGCGCCCCAGGATCGTACGCCAGCCATCGCGTCATGCCGGCCGCCAGGCTCGTCAAGGTGCCGGACGCTGTTCCGGACGACATCGCGGCAGCCGTGATGTTGAAAGGGATGACCGTCGAGTACTTGCTGCAACGCTGTTACCCGGTGAAGGCCGGCGAGTACGCGCTCTTCTATGCCGCGGCCGGTGGCGTGGGACTTCTGGCGGGCCAGTGGGGAAGGGAGCTCGGGGTGAAGATGATTGGCGTGGCGAGCGGCGCCGAGAAATGCCGCCTCGCGCGCGAACACGGCTATGTCGACGTGATCGATCGAACTCGCGAGGACATCGTCGAACGTGTGAAGGCGATCACCGGCGGCGCAGGCGTTCCCGTTGTCTACGATTCTGTAGGCAAGGCAACATTCGATACGTCGATCAAAAGCCTCAAGCCGCGCGGTTTCTTCGTGTCGTTCGGCACGACGACCGGAGCGCCGCCCCCGGTCGAAGCCGCGCTGCTCCAGAAGCACGGCTCGCTGTACTTCACGCGGCCGACGCTGGTGACCTACACGGCATGGCGCGACGAGCTGGTCGCTTCTGCGACAGCCGTGTTCGACATGTTGAGGCGCGGCGCGCTCAGGGTGCACGTCGGCGCGCGGTATCCGCTCGCCGACGCCCCCCGCGCCCACGCCGATCTCGAAGCGGGACGAACGACCGGCTCGTCGCTGCTGATTCCATGAGGTTGGGTCGCTTCTGCGATATCATTGCGGACCGTAGAAACCGGCCGAGGGGCTTCCGCCGCCTTCGAGGAGACCTTTCGGACGGGAGGTTTTCAGTGAAGCCGCAGTCACTTATCAAGGGCACGCCCTTGGCTGGTTCTCTCGGCGCCACCCTGACGCTCGTGCTGTGGGCGACGCTCGCCTCAGCGCAGCAACCCGCAGCGCGCACCGCAGCCGGGTGTCCGACCGAGCCGGCAAAGTTCCATCTGTGCGCGCTCGAGAAAATGAAGACGTTCAATCCGCCGCGCACGGCGGACGGACGCCCGAACCTACAGGGCTACTGGGAACGGTCGGTTACATCGCAGGACATCGAGGAACACGGCGCCGGATTCGGCCAGCAGGCCGGACCGAGCCTCGTAATCGACACGCCCGACCGCAAGATCCCCTATCAACCGTGGGCTCTGGAGATCCGAAAGGGCATGGTCGAGCGCTTCATTTCTCCGCTAGCAAGCTGCTTCCCGCCCGGCGTGCCGCGACATGTCTATGCGCCAGCCGGACACCAGATTCTTCAGACGCCGGGATACGTCGTGCACCTGCTCGAATACTCGCATTCCTACCGTGTGATTCCCACGGCGGGCGGACCACATGCGGCGGATACGGTACGCCTCTTCCAGGGTGACTCGCGCGGACGATGGGATGGCAATACACTGGTGGTCGACGTCACGAACGCGAACGGCCTGACGTGGCTGGACAACGCCGGAAATTTCTACAGCAACGCGCTGCACGTCGTCGAACGGTTCACGCTCGTCGATGCCGATACCATCCATTACGAGGCGCGGGTCGAGGATGCGAAGGTGTATACACGACCCTGGACGATGGCGTTTGCCCTGACCCGTAACAAGGATGCCGGCTTCGAATTGCTCGAGCAGGCGTGCCACGAAGGTAACTACAGCATCGAGAACAGTCTGAGCATTGGCATGAAGCCGTATCGCGGAGTTGCCCCGCCCGGCAGATAGTCGTCAGCACTAATTACGGACCTTCGAAGCTCGGAAACAGAGGAGTGAGGATCATGACGCGATCGCAAACATCGACCACTGGTCGCCGCGGTGTGTTGAGGCGTGTTGTTGCCGGGGGCGCTGGGCTGCTCGCCCTGTTATGGGCTCTCCCGACAGCCGTGGCCCAGCAACCGGGAGGGGCGTCCACGGCCCTCGATTTCGAGTACTTCAAAACGAACGTCCAGCCGATTTTCTTGGCCAAGCGCGAAGGCCATGCGCGCTGCGTGTCGTGTCATATCGAAGGGACACCGATGCGGCTGCAGGAGATGTCGCCCGGCGCCACGATCTGGAACGAGGAGCAGTCGCGCAAGAACTTCGAGCTGGTGCGCACGCGCGTTGTTCCGGGCAATCCGAAGATCAGCCGGTTGCTGATCCATCCACTGACGAATGAGGCCGGCGGCGACCTCTACCACAGCGGCGGCAAGCACTGGACGTCGCAGAGCGACCCGGAATGGCAGACGCTGGCCGCCTGGGTTGGCGGAAAGACCTCTGGGGCCTTAGCGTCGACGGCGCCCGGGAAAGTGCGCATCCTTCAGACCAACAGCGCCGGCGACAACGTCCACGTCATCGACCCGGCAACGAACAAGGTCGTCGGAGAAATCAGAGGCATCGAGGTGGGCCACGGAGCGGTGGGGTCGCCGGATGGGCGCTGGATCTACGTCAGCAACGAGGCCGACAGCACGCTCGAGGTCGTCGACGCGCGCTCCTTCCAGGTATTGATGGGTATTCCGTTGAGCGGGCATCCCAACAACATCGCGATCGGCAAGGACGGGCGCAAGGTCTATGTGTCGATCCGGTCGGAGCCGGGCGGGGTTGACGTTATCGACACGGTGGCGCGGAAGCTCGCCAAGACGGTTCGCACGAACCACGGAATCCACAACACCTACGTCACGCCGGACGGGCGGTATGCCGTTGCCGGTTCGACTCCCGTAGGTCGAATCAACGTGATCGACACCGCCACCGATGACCTTGCCTGGTTCCTGGACGTGGACCTCGGGATACGGCCGATGGCGTTCGACCAGAACCCCGACGGCTCCACCCGGTACATCTTCGCGCAGTTGAGCGAGTTCAATGGTTTCCTGGTCGTCGACTTCGCGACGCGGAAGGAACTCCGCCGAGTCGAGTACCCGGCGGTGCCGGCCAACAAGCAGGTCAAGGTGGGCGGCAACGTGTCGCACGGCCTGGCCGTGACGCCGGATTCACGAATCCTCATCGCCAACAGCCGGCTGAACAACGTCGTCTACAAGTTCTCGCTGCCGGATTTCAAGATCCTCGGTTCGGTCGAGATGACCGGCGGCATCGACCCGAACTGGGTGACGCTGACGCCGGACGGCCGGACCGCTTACGTGGCGATGTCCGGGTCGAACTGGACGTCGGCCATCGACGTCGCGTCGATGAAGGAAACCGCGCGCATCCCCGTCGGGCACGTGCCGAAGCGGAACAGCACCGCGCGACTCCAGTAGCGGCTCCGGAGGCCGGGTCCTTTCCGCCTTCGCCAAGGTCGGGTCGCGCCGCGACCCGACCAGCCAGCGCTGGCTGGACGGTCCGCTCCGACGGACCGTCCCGGCGGACCGCCGAAGCTTCAGCGTAGGCTGGTTGGACCCGGCGCATCGGGGCGCCCGTTGGAGTGTTCTCAGAGGCCTGCCATGACGACTCGCCATCCTCGTCGCGCTGCTGTCCTTGCCATCGGCTGCGCCTGCGTCGCGCTATCGGCGGCCGCCCAGACACCGCAGCGCCCCTCGCTCTACGACCGTTACACCGAGCCGATCCAGATCTTCAAGAACGGTCTCGGCACCTTTACCAGGCCGATGTCCTCGCGCAACACGGAGGCGCAGGCGTTCTTCGACCAGGGCTTCCAGATGATGTACTCCTTCGCCAAGGGGGAGGCCGTGCGGTCGTTCCGCGAAGCGTGGAAGCGCGACCCCGACTGCGCGATCTGTTACTGGGGCGAAGCGTGGGCGTGGGGGTCGTACCTCAATGCGCCGATGGACGCCGAGGAGGCGCCGCACGCGTATGCCGCGGCGCAGAGAGCGCTGTCGCTGAAGAGCCGCGCCACAGGCAGCGAGCGTGCGCTCATCGACGCGATGGCGGTGCGCTACGTCGAGAGGTTCGACGCGGCCAAGCGGGCCGAGCAGGATCGCGCCTATGCCAACGCCATGCAGAAGGTGTCGGCACAGTATCCCGATGATCTCGACATCGCCACGCTCTATGCCGATGCCCTGTTTCTACTCGAGCCGCGCCGCGGCACGCGCGACGTGAACGATCCCGACGTCCATCGGCTGCATCAGGTACTGGAGGGCATCCTGGCGCGAAACGTCCACCACCCGGGCGCCTGTCACCTCTACATACACGCCACCGAGTCGACCATCGTGCCGGGGCGTGCCGAAGCCTGCGCCGAGTTCCTGGGTCAGGCGATCCCCGGCGCCAGCCACATCAACCACATGCCGTCCCATACCTGGAACGAAGTGGGGCGGTGGGGCGACTCGGTGCGCGCCAATCTCGCGGCCTGGCATTCGGATCAGAAGGCCGCGGTGGGCCAGGGCTTCGCCATTTATCCCGAGCACAATCTGCACATGCTGCTGTATGCGGCGTCGTACGACGGCCAGGGCGCGATTGCGATGCGCGCCGGGAAGGACTACACCAAGCTGACCGGCGAGTCGTTCTACGAGGTGCTGACGCTGATTCGCTTCGGCCGGTTCGACGAGGTGCTCGAAGTGACGAACCGGCCGAAGCCCGAGATCCAGGGCGGGCTGTGGGACTTTGCGCAAGGTTATGCGCATCTCAAACAGGGCCACACCGACTTCTCCGCGCTCTATTTGGCGCGCGTCAAGAGGGCCGCTGAGACGTCGACCGCGGGATTCCGCGTTCACACGGCGAAGAACTTGCTCACGATCGTCGCTGGTATCCTGGAAGGAGAGATGCAGCGGACCGCGGGCGATCTCAGCGGCGCCATCGCTTCCTTCCAGCGTGCCGCCGAAATCCAAGCGGCGCTGGTCTACGACGAGCCGGAGCCGCTGCCGTTCTCGGCGTTCCATTGGCTCGGCGCCGCCCTTCTGGAAAGCGCGCGCTTCGACGATGCAGAGAAGGCCTATCGCGCCGAGCTCGAGGATCACCCGCGCAACGGCTGGTCGCTGCTCGGCCTGCAGCAGGCCCTCGAGGGCAAGGGAGTCAGGTCGCCCGACGTAGACGCCGATCTCTTAGCGAGCTGGGCGCGCGCGGATACCTGGATCCGCTCGTCGCGCTTCTGATCGGCGAAGCGCCACACCGGAGTTCAGTTGAACTGGGGGTTGTTATGACAACGCGTCTTCGTCTTGCCGCTGCGATGCTGACGTTCATGGCGGCGGGTCTGATGGTCGCCGCGCAGAGTCGGCAGGCCAGAGACTTCAAGCCGGTCACCGACGAAACCCTTCGCAATCCAAGTCCGGACGACTGGGTCAACTGGCGCCGCACGCTCAATGGCTGGGGCCACAGTCCGCTGAATCAGATCAACCGCCAGAACGTCGGCCAGCTCCAGCTCGCCTGGTCGTGGGCGATGCACCCGGGGTCGAATCAGGCGACGCCGCTCGTCCATGACGGCGTCATGTACGTCCCCAATCCGAACAGCATCGTGCAGGCGCTCGACGCGGCCACGGGGGATCTGATCTGGGAATATCGCCGGGAGTTTCCACAAACGAGCCAGGCTCCAGCCGGCGAGCCGCAGCGAAACCTTGCAATCTGGGACGACAAGATCTACATCAACACCGCCGATGCCCATATCGTCGCACTCAGCGCGCGCACCGGCGACGTGGTGTGGGATGCGACGGTGGCCGACCACAGCAAGGGGTACGAGTACACGAGCGGTCCGATCGTCGTCCGCGGCAAGGTTGTTGCGGGCATGACGGGATGCACGCGCTACAAGGAAGACGTCTGCTTCATCACGGCTCATGACGCCAGGACCGGCAAAGAAGTGTGGCGCACGTCCACTGTGGCGCGACCGGGCGAGCCGGGGGGCGACACATGGGGCGATCTGCCGCTTCGTTTTCGGGCAGGCGGTGACGCCTGGATTCCCGGCAGCTACGACCCGGGAACGAACCTGATCTACTGGGGCACGGCGCAAGCCAAGCCGTGGGCGCGTGCAGTCCGCGGCACCAACGGGGACGCGCTCTATACGAATTCCACGCTGGCGCTCGATCCTGACAGCGGGCGGATTGCCTGGTACTACCAGCACATTCCAGGCGAGACGCACGACATGGACGAGGTGTTCGAGAACATCCTCGTCGATGGCGGCGGCAGGCAGTCACTGTTCAAAATGGGCAAGATCGGCGTGCTGTGGGAGCTCGACCGCCGAACCGGCAAGTTCCTGAACGCGTTCGACCTGGGATATCAGACGCTGATGGCGATCAATCGGGAGACCGGCAAGGTCACGTATGGCCCCGACATGATTCCACAGGTCGACGTCGAGGTTGAGTGGTGCCCGAGCACGGCGGGCTTCAAGAGCTGGCGCGCGATGGCATATCACCCGCAGGCGCAGGCGTTCTACATCCCGCTGAACCTGACCTGCGAGAAAGGCACGTTCCGCGCAGTGGAGCGGGTCGAAGGCGGGGGCGGCGTCGGCACGGTGAGACGTATCAATCAGTTCCACCCGAAGTCGCCGAACCAGCTTGGCGAGTTCGTGGCGATGGCGCGCGACGGCCGGATCCTGTGGAAGCAGCGCGTGCGCACCCCGTATAACACCGCAGCGCTCACGACGGCCGGTGGCCTCGCGTTCGTCGGTGACTGGGATCGCCACTTCTATGCGTACGATGTGCAGACGGGTGCGTTGCTCTGGCAGACCCGGACGCCGACGTCGGCGCAAGGATTTCCGATCACCTACGCAGTGCGGGGACGACAGTACGTCGCGGTTCCTTCTGGCTTCGGCGGCGGCAGCTGGACATCGCTCCTTCCGGTCGAACTGACACCCGAGATAAAGCGACCCGCAAGCGGGAACTCGATTCTCGTGTTTGCGTTGCCCGAGGCCGCGCGTCCGTCGACGGCGAGGCTCCAGTAGGCCGGGTTCTCTGTGTCTCTGTGTCTCTCTGTCTCTGTGGCCCGTAGAGGATCACACGACCGGAATTCCGAACCGCCTCACCAGCTCCTCGATCTCGTTTCGGAGCCAGGCGAAGGACGGGATCACGAACAGGTGGTCCTGCATGCGGGACGGATCGTAGTCGGTTTCGATGACGTCGCTCGTCACGAACGGTCGACGTTTCACGTCCTTCGAAAACAGCGAAAACGGGATCTCGCCGGTTGATGAAAGTATTCCGGCGCCGAACACCTTCGTCTGGCCGCCTTGCTCGATCAAGCCGAACTCAATCGAGTACCAGCTGAATCGCTTCAGCGCCAGCACCTGCAGCGGATCCTGTGTCGTGAACGCTGCCCGCCCGATGAGCGTCAGTACTTCCGCGTAGTCGCGGTTCATCAGGGATGGAACGTGACCCAGACAGTCGTGAATCATGTCGGGTTCAGGCGTGAACTCCGGGTGAGATCCGTGACGGATGAACTGCGTCACCGGAAATCCGCGCTCGGCGATGTAGCTGTAAAACGTACGATAGGCAAGCGGGCCCTCGGCGGGCACGAGATGCATTTCCGTTTCGTCTTCGAGCCGTGCGCTCAGATGTCGGAGCTGAGGGATTTCCTTGGTGCTGATGCCGAGCGCTTCTTTGGCGGTGAGGTAGATCGAGCACGCATGCGCGCGGTGCAGCGCGTCCAGCTTGGAGCTCACGTCGCGCCAGATGCGGGTTTCCTCAGGCGTGTATTCGACGAGGGGTGGGCCAAGATTCTCTCGCCGATGGCGCCTGCAGAGTGCGAACAGCTCCTCCCGGCGCTGCAGGTATGCAGTGTCTCCAAGACCGGGATGCCCGGGATCGAGCTCCAGCGTGGCTGGGTCGGGCGGCTCGATCATGACCTTGGGATCGATCGGGACGCCGTACTCAACGATCGTCGCAGGGTCCTTCATGAAGGCCGCATCTCCGACAGTTGCAAACGTTATTCCATTTTGAAACCACGGCGGATCGTGGGAGACCTCCTGTTCGGTTTCGGGAGGAGGCATGGTGCGAAGGCTCTCACGTTGTGTTCTTGTTGCGATTCTCGGGATGTTCACTGGGACGGCCGCCGACGCCCGGCCAGAAGACGCTCTATCAGAACATGCTCAAGCTGACGGCCGCGCAGGAGGTCAACGCTCGAGCAGCCCTGCAGGCATCGTTCAAGCTCGACGTGGCGCAGCACGTCCCGATTCACGGGCGCGTGGGGACGAATGACGAATTCGTGAGGATGTTGACGAATACCGCCAGGACGAACTAGAACGCGATCATGAGCCCGATCTCGGGTGCGAAGTCTGTCGCGTTCGTCGTCAGGCCCCACCCGTTGTTGGCTTTCAGGAACGCGCGCGGGTGGAAGTGCCACTGCACTTCTGTGATGAGGGAGACCTCGTCGAGCTGATAGCCTTCGATGGCCCCGTAAACGCGCCACTTCGGCGACAGCCGCTTCAGGTACTCGAAAGCGTACTCCCCGGCGTCGAACTTCTGTTCCTCTCCGGAGTACTCACCGTCGACACGGAACGTGGCGGTTCCCCACCGGAAGCCGCGCGTCACGCCGATTCCCGCCTTGTATTCCCACTCGGGCGTGCCGATGAGACGGTTCCTGCGCTGCAGCGGAAAGACCGTCTCGAAGTAGCTGAAGGCCTCGGGACGTGCGTCGTTTTCCTGGAGCCAGCGCCACCGCACCTGGGCTTCGACGTCCCCGAGGCCCGATTCCTTGACGACCGCGGGCATCGCCGATCGGTCGAGTGGGGATTTGCGCAACTCGGCGTGTATCAGGGCCGCCTCGAGCTCCACGGCGAGGTTGTCGGTCACGCCGTAGCCGAGAAAGAGCAAGCCCTCGGCTGCGCGGTAGCGTCCTCGGTGCTCGTCCCGGGATCCGAAACCGAGCTCGTCTGGCGTGTACTCCAGATCGGAGTCGGCATACCACTCGAAGAATGGATACACCAGGAGCTCGCCCTTTCTCACGTAGGTCCCGAACATCGACGTCCCTACGCCGGGGCCCCGATCGCGGAGGTAATCCGGCAGCGCGGGCAGATCGCCGGACGCTGTTTGCAACTGCGTCTGGGCCTGGAGCGGCGTCACGGTCAACATGAGCGCGAGCAGCCCGGAACCGGTGACGAGCTCAAACCGACGAGGCCGCATAGTCCCTCCTACTCGGCGCCGGAGATCGGCGCTAACAGGTCTTCGAGAAAGAACGCAGACAGCGCGGCTCGCCCTGTGAGGCCTGCTTTGCTGTACAGCGAACGCGCCTGCGCTCGCACGGTGCGTTCGGTGGATGCACGAACCGCTGCGATTTCCTTCAGACTCAGTCCTTTCAGCAGGAGAAGCGCGACCTCTCGCTCGGCCTCCGTCAGGTTCCAGCGAGAGAACTGGGCATCGATGGCTTCGCCGAGTCCGTTCAGCAGCGTCCGCGCTTCCGATCGCCACCGTTCACCTTGTATGCGCGCGACCTCCAGGTCGCGGATCACCGTCAGGTGCTCTTCGCGCTGGCGCGCCGCCACCCGGAAGAGCACGGCGAGGCCTACGCTGGTCGTCACCACCGGGACGATGCCCACGAGCTCCAGTGCGAGGTCGAGCATGGAGAGGTTCGGCTCTTCGAGCATCTCGAGGGCGATGAACAGGCCGACCCCGGCGACGACAGCCACGAGCGCCCAGGTACGCGTTCGGGGATCGATGAGCTCGGTCACGTAGGTTCTCCTGCCGCGAGGACGCGCCGAGCCTCCACCGCGGCGTTTCGAGGTTTCGACTGTAAGGGCGGGATAAGCCGGTGTCTATTGATCCTATGACGTACGACGGATGCAGCGCGGCTGGGTGGTCTTGACGCAAGCCGGGTTGGACTGGCATCGTAGCCATCTCTTCGAACGTGGTTCCGCCGTCAACCGACGAGCAGCCGCAGCGCGGTCGTGGGGCGGGTCCCGCGGGGCGCGGCGGGCAGTAGTAAAGGAGACGACAGTGCGCAGGCCGCGAAATTCCTCTCACGTCGCGGCGCGCGATGGCGGCGTCACGCGCCGGACGCTTCTGGCGAATACGCTCGGAGCTGCCGCCGTCACGCTGACATCAAGGCGCGCATCCGGCCAGGGGCGCCCCGAGAGCGCGGCCCGCTTCGGCCGTCTCCCAAACGAGCTTGGAGCTCGATCGCCGGCCGAGCAGTCCAAGCGCCTGCCGAGCGCCATCAGTTCGAGAACCCCGCTCCAGGACCTCCACGGCACGATCACCCCGGCCGATCTCCATTTCGAGCGCCACCATGCCGGCGTCCCTGCGATCGATCCGCGCGCCTACCGCCTTGTCGTACACGGCATGGTCGATCGACCGACGACATTTTCCCTCGACGAGCTCAGGCGGTTTCCTTCGTCGAGTCGCACCTGTTTTCTGGAGTGCTCAGGCAACTTCGGGAGACAGAGCGGTGAGCGGACAACGGCTCAGGAGCTGTGCGGGCTGACCAGCCAGAGCGAGTGGACCGGTGTGCGGCTGTCAACGCTGTTCAGGGAAGTCGGTGTGATGGCGCAGGCCACGTGGTTTCTTGCCGAAGGACAGGATGCCGCGTTGATGACGCGCAGCATCCCGATCAGGGACATCCTGGACGAAGCGATGATTGCCTACGCGCAGAACGGCGAGGGGCTGCGTCCCGAGCAGGGCTATCCCGCGCGCCTGCTGCTGCCAGGCATGGAGGGTAACGCCAGCGTGAAATGGCTCCACCGGCTCGAGCTCGCCGATCAGCCGTTCATGACGCGCGAGGAGACGTCGAAGTACACCGATCCACTCGCCGACGGAAGCACTCGTCAGTTCAGCTTCGTCATCGACGCGCGGTCCGTAATCACGTCGCCCTCGTATCCACACACGGTGCAGCCAGGCTGGTTCGAGATTCGCGGCATCGCATGGAGCGGCCGCGGCCGGATTCAGAAAGTGGAGGTCAGCACGAACGGCGGCAGGACGTGGGCAGCCGCGGAGCTGCAGGCCCCGGTCCTGCCAAAGGCTCACACGCGGTTCCGGCTGTTGTGGCGGTGGGACGGAACCGCAACCGAAATCGTGAGTCGCGCCATCGACGAGACGGGTTACGTACAGCCGGAATGGAAGGCGCTTCAGACGGTCCGTGGCCGTCGTACCCGTTACCACTTGAACCCGGTCACCGGGTGGAGGATCGGCGCCGACGGCCGCGTGCTCTTCGGCATCGAGCGGGTGACTACATGACGAGGCTTCTCACGGTTGTCGCCGGCACGTTCACCGCGATAGCCGTCGCGGTGGCGCAGTCACCACCACAGCGCTTTGGATTTGGAGAACCGGCGCCGCGCGAGCTGATCGCACAGCTCGATACCGACGTTCGCCCGGATGGGACCGGCTTGCCGCCAGGCAAAGGCACCGCGCTCGAGGGCGAAAAAGTCTATGCCCGCCAGTGTGCGGCCTGCCATGGAACGAAAGGCGAGGGCGGACAGGCTGAAGCGCTCGTCGGTGCCGAACCCACGGGCACGGCGCCCTTCGGGCCGCAATACGAGCAATGGCGCAGCGGACGTCCTGACGTGCCGTTCACGGTGGGCAACTACTGGCCGTATGCCACGACGCTCTTCGACTACGTTCGTCGCGCGATGCCGCCTGCCGCGCCCGGCACACTCTCGTCCGACGACGTGTACAGCGTTGTCGCCTGGGTGCTGGCGCAGAACCGGATCATTCCGGAGGGAGCGGTGATGAACGCCGAGACATTGCCGCGCGTGGTGATGCCCGCGCGCGACAGGTTCGTGCCCGACAGCCGCAAGGGCGGACGGGAAGTGAAGTAACGGGCTCGTCAGAATGTACGTAGTGTCCGCCTTCAGGCGGACCTTGAGTGGTCCGGCTAAAGCCGGACACTACGTACACCGGGTCGTTCAGCGCGCGGCGCTCGTTGTCGTCGTCCTGGTCGCCGCTGGCGGCTGTATGGAGGCAGCGTAGGCGGAGACCGCCATCAGATCCTGCACCGACATATTGGCGACGACCGGCTTCATCAGCTCGCCCCACGGTCCGCGGCGCGTGCCCGTTTTGAAATCGAACAGCTGCCGCATCGTGTAGCTCGGCGAACGGCCGGCCAGCGGCGGCACCGGGCCAATCCCTTCGAGGTTCGCGCCATGGCACGTGGCGCACTGAGCCCTGGCGGCGACCTGTTTGCCCCTGTTCAGCGTTCCGGGCGGAACGTAGGCCGTCCATCCCATGCGCGTATCGCGTGCTTCCGCGCGCAGGTTGTCGTCCGGCACCTCGACGATTTCATCGGCCTGGATCGGCTCCATGCCGCCGCCGTCGCTGGCCGGGATGGCCATGTGCATCCCGCCCTGCATGCGCACCTTGGGCGCCGTCTTGGACTCCACGACCTTCATGCGTCGCGGGTACGGCTGCTGCGCGAAGAACTCCGCTGCGGCCCGATCCTCCTCGAGGGTCGTCGCCTTGGTGAAGCCGATCATCGTGTTGGTGTTCGCCTTCCGCGGGTCGGCGCTCTTCCGCAGCCCGTTCCTGAAGTCCTGCATCTGCTGCATGAAATACACGGGGTGCAGGCTGCTGACCGGTGCGTTCTCCGGCCGCCCGGAGCCGTCCGGCAGGTGACAGAGACTGCACTGGCGTACGCCCTCTTTCCCGAATCGAACGATATTGGGCGCGGTCCCGTGACGATCCTCGGGATACCAATCCATCGTTTCCTTCTGAGCCCGAAGCTGGCCGCGCGTGAACGTCTTGTCGGTCCCCGGAATCTTTACGACCGCGTTGTCATCCGCCGGCAGGGCTGATGGCGGTGGCGGCGCACCCGGCACCGGCGGCGTATACGCCCACTCCGGGAGGCCGGCCGGAACGGGGCCGGTAGGCGCAGGGGCATTCTGCTGCGCGATGACCGACGCCCCGAGGATCACCAGTGCGATTGCGAATAGAGCACCCACCGTCCTGCGCATGTTGCTCTCCTTGATTAATGGTTGACCGAAACCTGTCAGTTCGTGGCTATTACGCCGGATCGATACGTTTTCGTAAAGTTGTTCCGCTGATTGGTAACGGTGAACGTGCCATCCTGCTGCGCGCTCACCTTGAACCAGTACGCCCTCCCGTTGTGCACCGGCGCGGGCGGTGCCTGCTGGCCCTGCGGAGGCGGCGTCCAGGCGCCCACCGGCATCGCCTCAGGCTGCTCGTCGTACAAGTTGCCGATGAACATGCCCGGCACCGTGTACTCCTGACCGCTGAGGAGCGAGAAGTGCGACTGCCAGACATCCTCGAGGCCGGGCGAATTCAGGATAATCCGCATGGCGTCGGGCTGGCCGCCCTTACGCGTACCGTTGTTGATGATCGAGACCCGCGGGCGCAGCGCGTGGACGAGCACCTCGGAGTTCGAAATGGCCTGCCCGTGATGCCCGACGATCAACAGGTCGGCCGTCCCCAGGCGGTTGTTGGGGCACATCAGCTCGGCTTCCTTGTTCCATGTCAGGTCGCCAGGGTGCACCACGCGGAACTTCCCGAACGTGATGTGGCTGCCGACCGACTGCGCATTCTCGGTGGGGTCAGGCTCCTGAGGCTTGAAGGTGGCGCAGTAGGCGTTTCGCTGGCCTGCACCCGGAAGAGCCGACTGGATCGGCTGTCCCGCCGATGCGATGAAACGCCACTCCAGCCCCTTGAGCGCAATCCGGTCTCCCGGCTTGACGATCACCCGCTTTGCCTGGGCGACGAGCGTCGGATAGATCTTCTCGAGGAACTCGGTCGACGCCGGCTGTGGCTGAATCGTATTCCCGTGGTCGTAGTACGCCCGGATCGGGATGAGCTTGGCCAACTCGGCCAGCCCACCGAAGTGGTCGCCATGCCAGTGCGTCGTGATGTGATGGTCGATCTGCGTGATTCCGGCATCCTTCGCGGCATCGGCGATGCGTCCTGCGTCCCGTGCCGCCGCCGCGCCGCCGTTGCCGGCGTCGATGAGCACCGTCTCTCCGGCGGGCGTGATAAAGAGCGTCGCGTTTCCGCCCTCGACATCGACGACATAGATGTCGAGCGTCCGGCGCGCCTGCGCCGAGAGCAGGGCGGTGCCAAGAACGAGACCGACGATCGTGACGACAAGTCTTGCGCGCATGCGATGTCTCCTGTTGAGATTCGTAAGTCGGCGGCCCGGAATGAATACTCCCTGCGGGCGAAAGCCTACCACCGCGCCTGCCCGCGGACAAGCAAACCTGGGAAAAAAAAGAAACGGGCGGACCCTCACGGTCCGCCCAGCAGATCTGCCACCTATTGGCCCTGTCCGGGCCCCTGACCGCGGCCGCGACCACCGCCGCCACCGCCGCGTTCTCCAAGGGTCTCGGGCGGAAGCTTGTTCGAGTAAATCTGGTTGTAGCGGACTCGTTTACCCTCCGCATCGAGGAAACTGAGCGACTGGGTGAACAGGCCCGGTTCCGGGCCATTTGCCGGCACGGTTCCGTCCAGGATGTACAGCCGGTTGTCGTGCAGGTAGATGCCGACGAACGTGCGAGTGCCGTCCGCGTTCGTCATGTTCAGTTGATGGCCCTCGACCAGATCGATGTAATGCCACGCATCGTGGGTCACTTTCACGCCGGGCCTCATCCGGTACAGCTTCGTCGCGGCGTACTGAATGGATCCCTGAATGTCCATCATCCAGTACTCGGCCTGGCGGAACGAGGGCGGATGCGGCTTGTCGTAATACCGCTTCTCCGCATCGCTGTAGTCGATCGCCGTGATCGAGTACTTCTCAGCCCCCCTCATTGCCGAGTACACGCGGCCGGGAAAGGTCAGACCGTACTCGGACGGCCATTGGATCGTCTCGACTTTCGGCTGGCCGGGCATGTTGACGGTGAATCGGTCCTCCCGGCTCGTGAAGTCGACCCACTCCTGTGCCAAGGCGGTGGTGGCAAAGAGCATCAGTATGAGTGCCGCCGGAATCAATCGCATGACGCGCATATCCCAAACCCTCCAGGCTGGGAAAGCATTCTGAGCGGCAAACCGAAATCAGTCAAGGCAGTGCGGCGCGTATAATCCGGCGGATGGTGCGCCGGACGCGCCTCACCGCAGCAGCCGCTCTTCTTTCTGGCCTTGTTGTCGCCGGTCAGGAGCCGGTTCCGATGAGCGAGGATCCGCACTACAGCGACTCTTGTATACGGCGCACCTCCGCATGTTCGACGTCACGGTCCCGCCTGGCGGCTCCACGCTCGACCACTCCCACGCTCACGACGTCGTTCGGGTGTCGCTCGGGGAGACAACATTGCGCACGCGGCAAGCCGGCGAGGAATGGAGCGACGCACAATCGTACAGGTCCGGCAGCGTCGACATTTCCGCTTACACGGGTGCGCCCGCATCGCACCGCGTTGAGAATGTCGGCAAAACCTCTTACCGCATATTTGCGGTCGAAAACCTGCGCGATCGTGGATGGTCGATGCCGCAGGTGATTGAGGCCCCCGCAGCGACGCTTCTGCAGGAATCCCCGCTCGTTCGCCGTGTACGACGTGCGGTTGAACGCGTCTGCGCCGCGCACGAATCACGTTCATCAGATGCCGACTGTCGTCATTCTCGTGGCGGGCAGCGTCGAGGTGCAGGGCGGGGGAGGGGGCACCGAGACACCGAGGAATCTATTCCAATTTGATCTCGGTGCCTCGGTGTCTCGGTGTTCCGTGGAGGGTCAGGCGCTCAGCCAACCGCGAGCGCGCGACGCAGATCTGACACGGCGAACGGTTTGGGAAGGACCCCGTCGAATCCGTACTCCTGAAACCGAGCGAGCACGGCATCGTCGGCGTAACCGCTCGTGACGAACACCAGAATATCGGATCTGATTTCTCGAATGTGGCGAACTGCCTCGGCGCCGCCCATCCCACCGGGAACCGTGAGGTCCAGAATCGCGATGTCGAAGGGTGCGCCGTCGTCTTCGGCGGACCGGAAGCGCTCGAGCGCGTCGTCGCCAGATACGGCGACTTCGGTGACGAAACCGAGCGACTGAAGCATTTCCTGCGCGACTTCGGCCACCATCGCGTCGTCGTCCATGAGGAGGACTCGTCCGCCGGCGCGGCGTACTTCCGTCGGTCTGCGGTCGACTTCCTTGACAGCGGGGCGCGTCGAGGCCGGCAGATACACGATGAATGTTGCGCCTTCGCCCGGCTTTGACTCGACCCTGATTGCGCCGCCGTGTGCGCGAACGATCGAGTACGTGATTGCAAGACCGAGCCCGGAACCCTTCTCCTTGGTCGTGAAATAGGGATCGAAGATGCGATTCACGGCGTCGGACGGAATTCCCGATCCCTGGTCCAGCACCGTGAGGCACACGTACCGCCCGGGAGTGAGGCGGGTATTGGCCGGCAGCGTGTCGGCTGTGAGGTCGACATTCTCGAGCGACACGTCAACAACCCCGCCACGCGGCATCACCTGCATCGCATTGAGCACCAGGTTGTGAACGACCTGGGCGATTTGGTTCGTGTCCACGTCGACGTGCCACGCGTCGTCGGGAACGCCGAAGCGCGGCGCAACCGGTGAGCCACTGAGGACGAAGCGGGTGCACTCGATGACGAGTTCCCCGATTGAAGCGGTGGTTTTGATCGGACTGCCGCCTTTGGAGAACGTGAGCAACTGGCTCGTCACGCCCCTGGCGCGCGCCGACGCGGCTGCCGCCTGATCCAGTCGCGTCCGGAGGGCGCCCTGATCGGGGTGAACGAGGTCCTGGGCGAGCGAGAGGTTGCCGACAATGCCGGTCAGAATGTTGTTGAAGTCGTGCGCCAGGCCGCCGGCGAGGACGCCGAGCGATTGCAGCTGAGCGGCTTTGGCGCGCTCCTGCTCGGCTCGAGCGATGTGTGTAATGTCACGCAGCACCCATACGGCGCCTGCTACATCGCCCTCTGCATTGCGCGTTGGCGTTCCGGAGACCTCGACGAGTGGAATTCTCCCGTCGGGCGCGACGTCATTGACGAGGCGGACGGCCTTGCCGTCCTGCAGCAGGCGCAGGGCATCTTCGTGCGCCGGCGTCGAAAAACCAAGCGACGCGAGCATTGCCACGATCGGCCGCTCGCCCGGCTGACCTGGCGCGACCGTCGCAAGACGGCGCGCCTCGTCGTTCATGAGCAGGATCGACCCATCGCGATCGACCATCATGACCCCGTCACGGATCGTCTGCACCGTCACGGACAACCGCGAGCTTTCCAGGACCAGCCGTTCCTTCTCCGCGGCCAACGCCGCTTCCGACTGCTGCGCTCGCGCGAGCGCAGCCTGCGTTGTGACAACCGCCCGCGACAGCTCTGCGGCGTGCCGGCGCTCCTCATCGATTCTGCGCAGAGACAACTGATACGCGCGATACGACACGTAGAGGGGAACCAGCGCCGAGGGGAGGAGCAAGTACTCCTCGTGGATCACGATCAGGCCGACGACGCCCGCGGCGGCACCAGACAGGAAATAACTGGGTGCGCTCCAGAAGAACTCCCAATACCATGCGCGAAGCGGTGACAGGCCGTTCGAGAGTCCGATTGCAGTGGCGACGAGACCGGTGTTCACGAGGAAGTACGTCGCGGTCGTCGCCGCCAGCGGCACGAGTGTCGGCCCGGCCAGATCGCCGGCGAGCACCCGCCAGACAAGTCCCGCCGTCTGCACGGTGATGGCCACTGACGCAACGCTGAATGCCGCCCGATACAGCGGCTGCGAGCGGCGCACGCGAAGCGTGCACTGCAGGAGAACACCTGCCGACGAGGTCAGCATGGCGACGTCGGCGCCGAGAATCATCAGCGCGAGAAGGTCGGCGGCGCACGCCATCGACATTGTCGAGACGCCGCGCCACAAGGGGAGTCGCAATTTGAAGTTCGACAGCAGGAGCGATGCGCCGAGCAGCGCAACCGTCAGAAGGACGTTGGAAAAGGTGCGAGGCGTGAAGCGGATGAGCAGAAGACCGCCCACTGCCGTCACGGCGCCGATGTAGAGCCATCCAGCCCACTTCCGCGCGGGGATCTTGGCGTCCGAGGGTGTTGCAGGCAAGATCTCCGGCAGCGCAGGCACGGCAACGGGCGGCATCGTGGGCGTTACTTCCTTTGTGCCGGGAGCGGTCGACGTCGAATGATAGAGGATGCTATCACTGGCGTTGACCGTCAGCGGTGGCCGCATAAGCAACGGAAAGGCGGATGTCGGATATGACCAACCGCAACGATGCGGAAGACGAGACGCCGACCGGCGCACGATCCGTCGAGCGGGATGCCGTGTCTGCCAGCGACGCTTCACAGAAGTGCACACCCGAGGCGCTCGTGGCGCTGAGCCGGGCTGTCACGACCGCACGCTTGCTGTCGGGAGTGGTGCACGAGGTGAACAACGCGCTGCTCGTGATCACCGGCACCGTCGAGCTCCTCGAGGGGCGGAGCGATTTGCCGGACGCGGTCGATCGCCCGCTGGAGCGACTTCGCACACAGAGCCACCGGATGGCGGCCGCCATCGCGCAGGTTGCGGCCTTTACCCAGGCACAACTCGGCGACCGCGCCGACGTCGATCTCGGTGAGCTTGCCCGCGTCGCAGTGGATCTAAGACGGTTTGCGGTCACCCGTGCTGGCCTCACGATTCAATTCACGGTCGGGAGCCATCCGTGCCTGGTACGCGGAAATGGGGCAGAGCTGCAGCAAGCGATCCTGAATCTGATCATCAACGCCGAACACGCACTCGCCGGCACGCGCGGGCAGATCGACGTGGAAGCGACAAAGAGCGACGGGTGGGCGACCGTCCGCGTATCCGACAGCCGTCCGGGGCCGCTGCCCGATTCGCACGAGCTCTTCGAGCCGTTCGTGCCGACGCGCGCCCCTGCAGACACGTCAGGACTGAACCTCTTCGCCGCGCGGGCGATCGCGGCCGCCCACGGCGGCACACTGGCTGTCGACGAGAACGGAACGGGAACGTCGTTCATCGTTCGTGTGCCTGAGCTGACGAGTATCCGGCGTTAAGCGACGCCTTCTTCGAGCTGAAGACGCTGCAGCTTGTCGATGAACGTCGTCCGGCTCAGATTGAGCAGTCGAGCGGCCTGGCGCTTGTTGCCTCCAGTCTTCTCGAGACACCGGAGGATTAAGTCGCGTTCGAGCTGCGAGACCACAGAGCTGAAGTCCAGCCCTTCATCGGGAATCGTGATGCCAGGGTGGAAATCCTCGCCGCCCGGTCGTCGAATGTCCTCTGGGAGCGCCTCGAGCCGGATATCGTCGCCGGTCGCGCTCATGACGACGGCGTGTTCCATGGCGTTCTCGAGCTGGCGTACGTTGCCCGGCCAGTGATAGGCCATCAGCAGACGCAGGGCTTCCTGCGTCAGTGGTTTCTCCTTCATGCCGTTATCGCGGCACGATTTCTTGATCATGTGCTGCGCCAGCAGAGAGATATCTCCTCGACGAGCCCGCAGCGGAGGCAGCGTCACCGGAATGACGGTCAGGCGGTAGTACAGATCCTCGCGGAATTTGCCTTCCTTGACGAGCAGCCGAAGGTCCGCGTTGGTGGCCGCGATGACCCGGATGTCCACCTTCGTCGTCTTGGAATCGCCCAGCCGCTCGAATTCGCGCTCCTGGAGCGCCCGCAGGAGCTTGACCTGCGTGGCAAGGGGCATCAGGGCTACCTCGTCGATGAACAACGTGCCCCTGTGGGCGAGCTCGAATCGACCGACGCGCGCGGCGACAGCCCCTGTGAAGGCGCCCTTGGCATGGCCGAACAGCTCGGCCTCGATGAGACTCTCGGGGAGCGCCGCCGCGTTGAACGCGACGAATCGTTGTTCAGCGCGCGGCGAGTGGTGATGAATGGTACGGGCCACCAGCTCCTTGCCGGTGCCGGTCTCACCCTGAATCAAGACGGTGCTGTTCATCGGCGCAATCAGCTCGAGCGTCGAAAACAACTCCTGCATGGCGCGGTCGTGGCCCACGATGCTGTCGAAGCCGAAACGACCGCGGAGCTGCGCCCGCAGCTCCGCGTTCTCGACACGCAGCCGCTGCTGATCGATTGAAGCGCCGATGACTCGGGCGAGCTGCGTGAGCTGAAACGGCTTGATGAGAAAGTCGATCGCTCCGTGCTTGATGGCTTCGACCGCCTCGGCGACGCCGCCGAAGCCGGTCATGACGACAGCCTTGATGTCCGGATACCGGCCGACGGCGCTTTCCAGGACGGTCATTCCGCTGGCGTCCGGCAGATGGAGGTCAATCACGAGGCCGTCGTACGCGTAGGCCTCCAATCGCTCGATGGCGGCCGCCGCGTCGGCGCATTCGGCGACTGAGAACCCCGCCGACTCGAGCGACTCGGCAAGCGTCTGCCTGAGGTCGGCGTCGTCTTCGACGATCAGCACGCAACGTTGGGACACATTCGTCATGGTTTCGGTGGGGCCGCGGATGGCCTCAGTCTCACCAAGAGATATCGGCCACAGAAAAAGAGTCGATTAGCCGACACCGAGCGCGTCGCTGTGCACCAATGTGCGCTGCGGGCGTGCAGGAACGTGAAGATCCGGGAAGCGCGAACGCGGCGCCCAGGCGCCGCTGCCCTGGCGGGGTCGGTTACATGATGCGGCGCGGCATCGCGGCGTGGACTTCGCCCTGCGCCGCGTGGACGGGTCCGACCTTTGGTGTCCGCGCCGCACGCCCCGAGGGCTGGTTCGCCAGATACGCGCGTGCCTCGGCGGCCGCCAGGGGACGCGAAAACAGATACCCCTGCGCATGGGGACACTCGAGCGCGAGCAGATGCTTCACCTGCTGTGCCGTCTCGACCCCTTCCGCAATCACGCCCATGCCGAGCTGCCGCGCGAGGTTGACGATGCTGCCGACAATCGGCGCGTCGTTATGGACCCCGCCGATACGGCTGATGAAGGACTGGTCGATCTTCAGTGCATCGAGGCGGTACCGATGGAGGTAGCTGAGGGATGAGAATCCCGTTCCGAAGTCGTCAAGATACAGCTCCACAGGAATCGAACGAAGCTCGTCGAGTCGGTGTGCCACCGCGTCCGAGCTGTTGAGCAGGAAGCTTTCCGTGATCTCGAGCCTCAGGGTACCGGGGAGGAGGCCGCTGTCCGCAATCGCCTGGCGCACGTCGTCCACCAGCGTCGGTCGGTCGAACAGCTTCGAGGAGATATTGATCGTAAGGGTCAGCGGCCGGTCGAACGCGCGCTGCCATTGGGCGACTTGCGTGCACGCCTCGCGCAACACCCATTCGGTAAGGGGAACGATAAGGCCGGTCTCCTCGGCAACCTTGATGAATTCCGACGGATAGGTGACCTCGCTGTCGGGCCGCTCCCACCGGATGAGCGCCTCGAAACCGCACACATCGCGTGTCTGGAGCTCGATGATCGGCTGGTAATGGACGGTGAATTCATGGCGTTCGAGGCCGCGACGCAGTTCCGTTTCGAGCGTCAGCCGCCGGATGGCCAGCGCGTGCATCGACGGGTCGAATGTCTGGCACTTCGACCGGCCGAGTGCTTTGGCTCGATACATCGCGATGTCGGCGTCGCGAAGCAGATCGTCCGAGTTGTGATAGCGGTTGTCGCCGAACGCAATTCCGACGCTCGCCGACGCGTAGATCTCATGCCCTTCGATCTCGAACGGTTCTTGCATCGACGTCTGGAGCCGATCGGCGATGGCGTGGGCTGCCTGCGCATCACGGGTACCATCGAGAAGAATGGCGAACTCGTCGCCGCCGAGGCGCGCCAGGGAATCCCCTGGCCTCAAGTGCTGGTGAAGCCGGCTGCCGATCGCGACGAGGAACCGATCGCCCACCTGATGGCCCAGGCTGTCGTTGATCAGCTTGAAGCGATCGAGATCGACGAACAGCACGGCGAAACCGTATGTTACGTTGCGCCGCGTTCGGACGAGCGCCCGCTCCAGCAGTTCCGAGAAAAGCGAGCGATTTGCCAGTCCCGTCAGGCTGTCGTGAAGCGCAGCATGCGCAAGCTCATCCTGGATGCGCCGGCGTTCGGTGATGTCGGTCTGCGATCCAGCCATGCGAACAGGCTGGCCGGAGTCGTCGCGCACGGCGACGCCCCGACAGAGCATCCAGCGATGCGTGCCGTCGAGATGGCACATGCGGTACTCATGCTCGAAGTGGTCAGTTTCACGTGCCAAGTGGCGCTGCAGCGCGCCGCGCAGCGCCGTCACATCGTCGGCGTGGACGTGCCGGAACCACTCGTCCATGTGTTCGACCCGGCACTCGGCGGGCAATCCGATCATGAGCTTCCAGCGCTCGGAGACGTAGAAGGCATCAATCGTCAGATCCCAATCCCACAGTCCGTCGTTCGAGCCCGCGGCGGAAAGCGCGTAACGCTGCTCGGAATCGCGGGCGGACCGAAGCGCCTCGACGGTCTGTGTGTGCAGCCGTTGCATCTCTTCGCGATGGCGCTGTTCGGCCGTGATTCGCTCGAGATAGATCCGGTAGGAACGAAACGTCAGGTACACAGGCGCTGCAGCCAGAGGGATCAACCAGCCCCAGCCGGTGGTCCACGCGCCTGCTGCTGCGGCTGCCGCGCCGGCGCCGACGAAATAGCTCGGCGCGGTCCAGAGGAAGTTGCCGTGCCAGACGCGCCATACCGATTGGCCGGTCGAGAGTCCAACCGCCGTCGCGACGATGCTCGTGTTGAGCAGGTAGTAGACGAGAGCCGCCGCCACGAGCGCTTTGAGCACGTCGACGGTAAGGATGCCGACCTGCCCTCCGAGCGCCGTAAACACCCAGCCGGCCGCATACACCGTGATGATGAGCGCGGCGATGTTGAAGAACGTCCGATAGGCCGGATTCTGTCGAGCTGTATTCGTGGTCGACTGCGCCCACGCGCTCATCGCCGCGACGAGCATCGTCGGGGCGGGGCCGAGCAGGAGCAACGAGGCAAAATCGATGGTGTACGAGATCGACAGGTTCGAGGAGCCGGTCGCGCCCAGCGGAAGTCGGAGCTTCAGCCCGGACGCCACCGCCGACGCAATTGCGACGGCAGCAAGCAACAGCGGTTGCGGGAGGCTGGTCGGGAGGTACGTGGCGAGGACCGTGTACCCCCCGCAGATCACGGCTCCAACGAAGAGACGCGCCGGCCAGGGAAGATTTCGCATGCGGCAGGCGACCCGCCCGCGTCACCGCGCCGTCAAGCGCGAGACGCGGACGAATCGGTCCGTGTCAGTGAGCCGGCCCTTCCCAGATGATCTTGCGGCGGGGGCGGCCGTCGGCTGAGAGGGTCCAGTAGTACTGGTCCATGGCTTTGCCGTTTCGCACCAATCCGTCCCGGATGATGCTCTCGCGAACGGCTCCGACCTTTTGCAGCGCCGCATTGCCGCGGCGGTTTTCGATTGCCGCGCGAGCGCACAGCTCCTCGAGTCCAATCCCGTGAAACGCGAAGTCCAGCACGGCTTCCGCTCCTTGTACGAAGAGTCCGGTTCCCCAGAACGGCGACCCCATGGCGAAGCCCCATTCAGGCGTTGTCCCGGACGGGATTTGAATCTGAAAGATGCCTACCGCGACGTCATACCCGGCCGGCACGATACCGAAGCAGACGTATTGCCCCGCCACCCGCTTTCTGTGGGTCCACTCGATGAATTTCTCGAATCCTTCCTGTGTGACCGGAGGAGGTGAAATGAATCGCGTGACCTCTTCCGTCGTCAGCATAGAAAGGAGCGGCAGTGCGTCGGACGACCGGAGCTCCCGCAACCTGGTCGTTCGATGGATGAGCGTAGGCACAATCGAGCGCCACTTCGGCCACCCGGCGTAGTGCGCAGGGGCGCTGGCCGGGATCGAAATGAGCGGCTCCCGGAGTGCGGCGGCACTAAAGGGCATCATTTCCATGATGTGTTCCCCTAAGTCCTGATCCCAACGCCTACGGTTCGAGCGATAAGAGAACGTTCTCGCCCCAGACGATGTTCTCGCCCCAGACGATGTTCTCGCCCCAGACGATGTTCTCGCCCCAGACGATGTTCTCGCCCCAGACGATGTTCTCACCCCAGACGATGTTGTCGCCCCAGACGATGTTCTCGCCCCAGACGATGTTGTCGCCCCACACGATGTTCTCGCCCCAGACGATGTTGTCGCCCCACACGATGTTCTCGCCCCAGACGATGTTGTCGCCCCAGACGATATTGTTCGTGTAGATGGCGTCGCCCCAGACGACGTTGTCGCCCCAGACGATGTTGTCGCCCCAGACGATATTCTGGCCGTCGATCGTCGTGGATTCGGTCACCCCTTCGGTCAGCCAGTAACTGCCCACCGGCAACGTCGGGTTGATCGCCCGGGCCAGCGCGGTGGCGCCACCGGCATTCACCGACCCCGCCCCCTGGACCAGGACGTGATACGGCGTGCCGGTCGCGTCGTTCATCGGGAACGCACTCGCCTGCAGCATCGCCTTGATGGCGTTCGGGGACGGCTTGGCGCCGTAGCGAAGCTCTGCGCGCTCAATCATCAGCGCCACTGTTCCGCTCACGACCGCGGCCGCCATGCTGGTGCCGCTGAGCTTCATGTACGGCCGACCGTCAAGGGTCAGCCGAAGCTCGGGATAGCTCTGGTACAGCGTCTGCGAGGTTGCTGCCGCCGACACAATCCGATGACCAGGAGCGACGATGTCCGGCTTTCCGGCACCGTCAATCCAGGTCGGGCCGCGCGAGCTGTAGTCGGCGATCAGGTCGTCGGTCCGCCGGGTCGTGTCGAACGTCTTCACGGCGCCAACAGTGATCGCCGACGGCGCGTTGCCAGGTGAGCTGATGCCCGCGAAACCCACTTCGCCGGTCTGTGGGTTGGTGCCCCGGTTTCCGGCGGACGCGACCACGACGATCCCCGCGCGCACGGCCGCTTCTACCGCTTGCACGAGGGGATCGGTGGCGGCCGGCTCGTAGATCGGGTGCCCCAGCGACAGATTGATGATGTCGATGCCGTACCAGCCCCGCGTGTAAACCGCCCACTGCACCGCATTGATCACGTGGCTCGTCCGGCCCTGTCCGTTGTCGTTGAGCACTCGAAGGCTGACGTACGAGACAGCCGGCGCGACCCCCAAGGCCGCCGACTTGTCGCCGCCGATGATGTTGGCCACGTGCGTGCCATGCCCGTATCCATCTCGAGGACTGGAACCCCACGGGAAGCTATACCCTCCGGTGAAGTCGCGTGTCGTCTTGATTCGGGACGTGCTGCCGCCATCCTGCAGCATGCCCGAGTCGATCACCGCCACCGTCACGTCTTCCCCGTCGTAGTATGTCGAGGTGATCCCGAGGGTGTTCCGGAGTGAGTAGCCGGAGCCCAGGGCGGTGCCGCTTACCGGGCTCGAGACGCCCGTGCTCTGCACCTCGACGTCGCTCGAGATGGAGACGACGTCCGGGTTTTTCTGCAGAGCGCGCAGGAGCCCGACGGGCAGGTCGGCCGCAAAGGCCTCGATGATCGTGTAGTCCTGGCTGATGGTGGCACCCTGCGCCTGCAGTGCCCGAATCAGGCCACGTTTGGTGCCAGGCTTCATCGTGATGATGACGCGCAGGCTGCCGTCGTTGTCCCCGCGTCCGAGCCACTCGGCGAGCACAGCGTCCACACGTGCGGTGGCCGCCTGCGCCTTCGACGAACCGGAGGAGTTGGAGTTGCCCTGTGCCCTCGGCGTGGCCAGGAAGAAAGGTGCAACCGCGATGAGGACGAGCGCGGTGCCCCAGCGGAGGGATCGCCTTACCTGAGATGTCATGCCCTCGGGCTGAGCAATTCGAGGACCCTGGCGTGACGCCGTCTAAGTCGTTGAAAAATATGACGAGCAGGTGGTAAAGGTATGTCGGTGATCCGACTCCGTGGCCGGCCAGCCGACCATCGGTATCGGCCGGAATCGTAATCGGGGGTAAGATACCGGGCCTTTGACGTCCCTTTGGCCTCGCGACTGCACCGGAGGAAGCATGACCCAACACCGCGACCTGCACAGTCCCCAGGTGGACCTCCATGCCGGCGACTCGGACCTGCGCAAAGGGACCATCGAGGGCGGGCCGGATGACCAAGGCAACCTGAACGCCGAAGGCGCGCTGGACGAGCAGGGGTTACCCCGCGACGAGGTCGCAATCGCGCAGGACGTTCTTGGCGCCAATGAGGATCAGACGCAGGGCTAAGCAGTGCGTGGGAGGAGTTCGATGATCAGGTCATTCTGCAACCGGAGAACGCTCGCAGCGTTCTGTTTAGCGGTCTTCGCGGCAGCGAGCACGGGCGCCCAGGCGCCTTCGTCGCAGGACGACTTCGTTCCCCAGGTCGGGCAGGCTGGCAAGGATGTCGTGTGGGTGCCAACCCCGCCGGAACTGGTAGAAACGATGCTCACCCTCGCCAAGGTGACCCCCCAGGACTTCGTCATCGACCTCGGATCCGGCGATGGCCGCAACGTGATTGCGGCCGCCAAGCGTGGCGCGCGCGCGATGGGCGTCGAGTTCAATTCGAAGATGGTGGAACTGTCAAAGCGAAGCGCCACCGCCGCGGGCGTTGCCGACAAGGCGACGTTTGTCGAGGGCGACATGTACGAAGCCGACATCTCGAAGGCTTCGGTGATGGCGCTGTTCCTGCTGCCGAGCAATATGCTTCAGTTGAGGCAGAAGTTTCTCGATCTGAGACCTGGCAGTCGCATCGTCTCGAACACGTTCGGCATCGAAGGGTGGACGCCTGACGAGACCGTCACGATCGAGAACGGCTGCACCGCGTGGTGCACGGCGCTCCTGTGGATTGTGCCGGCCAAGGTCGGCGGCACATGGCGCATCGGCGACGGGGATCTCCTCTTCGATCAGCAGTTCCAGATCGTGACGGGCACGCTTGACGGGAAGCCGATTGCGGACGGCAAGCTCCGCGGCGATCAGATCCGGTTCACGGTTGGAACGGCGGAGTATACCGGTCGCGTCGCCGGTAATCGGATGGAAGGTACCGTGCGCAGTGGCGGCCCGGTGACGATGTGGACCGCCATGAAGAGCAGCTGATCGGAGAGCTGTCCGTCAGCCGGTGCGGGCGGGCTCCCAGCGCAGGCCGAGCGTCAGGATACGGTCGAGCAGCCGTTCGTACGAGACACCGAGGACTTCCGCCGACTCCGCAAAGTCCTCGCCGTAGGCGAGGTTCGGGTTCGGATTCGCTTCCAGGACGTAGATGCGGTCCTGGTCGTCCATTCGCAGGTCGATGCGCGCGTAACCGTTCAAGTCGAGGGCGCGGTACGTGCGCTTGGCTATCCGCTGAACCCGGAGCGCCAGGTCTCGATCGAGTGTCGCGGCGGCCGTCACGATTCCGTGACGCTTCTGGTACTTCGTGCTCCACTTGACCCGCTCGGTCGCGATGCGCCATTTGTTCTCCGGCATCTGCGCGAACGACATCTCCCACACCGGGAACACATCGAGCCGCTGATTACCGAGCACGCCCACGTACAGCTCGCGGCCATCGATGAACTGCTCCACGATGGCGGCCGTGCCGAGGCTTTCGTGAACGAACGCCACGCGGCGTTCCAGCTGTTCTTCGTTCTCGACAACGGACGCCTGCGAGATACCGGTCGATGCCTCGAAAAAGAGCGATTTCACGATGACGGGAAACCGCATTCGCTTCTTCAGTGTCGCGGGACGGCGCCGGCGAACGACGACGAAGTCGGGCGCGGCGACGCGGTGGTAGGCGAGCAGCTTCTTCGAGAGTGACTTGTCGCGTGCCAGGATGAGCCCGCGTGGGTTGCAGCCGGTATAGGGCAGGCGGAGCAGCTCTAAGTAGCTGACGACGTTCTGATCGAACGTCGTCACGCCCGCGAACGCCTCCATCAGATTGACGACGATGTGCGGTTTGAAGAGACCGACGGTCGGCCGGATGCTCCCGAGCTCGTCGTGCAGACCGAGGACGCGCACGCTGTGGCTCATCTCCTTCAACGTCTCGATGACGTCGTACTCCATCTTCCATTCGGCCTCGAGCACGTCGATGCCTGTCGTATCCTCGGGCGGGACGAGATGGTCGTGTACGAGGGCGAGAATGCGGAGCTTCTTCATCAGAGAAACACACGGTGACCGCCGCTCTGGAGGTGGTTCATCGCCTGCACCGTCAGCAGCACGGCGAACTCCTGCCGCGCCTGTTCTTCCGGGACGGCGAGGCGCAGCTTCAGTTCGCGGCAGCGTGCGATGATTTCCTCGAGGACCTGGTCGATCGTGTACTGGTAGATACCGGTCCATCCCGAGACGAGCCGCCGGGTGGGGCGCCGGATGCGCGCGAGGAATTGCGCCGCGGTGATGTTGCCGGCGAATTGCGACGATTCCGAGAACAGTCGGCGAAGATCCCGGTCGTAGAAATTCGGGTGGTCCACTCCGTAGTAGCGCCGCTTGTTGCGGTAGTGCTGACGCAGCGTCTTTCGCAGCCTTGCGAGAGGATCGACCTCGCCGGCGTTGACGATGCGGGGCGGGGTGTCGCGAATCGAGCTCATGAGCGCGTCCATGTACTCGAGTTTTTTCAGCGCCGGCCATCCCGCGTACCGCTGACGCCACTCGCTGTTCGGCGTCAGCCACAGCGCAAACGTTTCTGCGAAATCCTCGTCAGGATGACTCTGTGCGTACCACGAGTCGAGATGGAGCACGAAGCTCTTGCTGTACGGCTTCGGCGTGTAGAACTCCGGATACGCCTTGGTAGGAAGGCCGAACAGCCGGCGACGCTGGCGACGGAGACGGAGCCGGTACGCATTGTCGATTGCGTGTCCCGCCTCGTGGCGCAGAATGCGCATGCACCACTCGTGCTCGCCGCCCTCGACCTCGAGCATCTGCGCCTCTTCCAACCTGGCAAGGCGCGGATGGGCAAGGTAGAAGGGGACGGCGATGGCTGTGGCCCCGTCGGGGGTGAACCATTCGTCGGAGAGGTAGAAGTGCAAGGGAAAGCGGAGGCCGCGCGCCTCGAGCTCCCCTTGAAACTGCGCGATTCGCTCGGCGATCGTGCCCTCAATGGCCAGGGGCAGCTCCGCCATCCGGAGGTCGAGCAACTGCTCGTCGTTCAGGTCGGCCCAGTCGTTACGCAACGGAAGACGCGGCATCGAACGGCATCATAAACTAGGGGTTTGTGAGCTTACAGCTAGTAGGCAGTAGACGGCGGGCAGTAGGCAGCGGAGCCATTCCTTATCCAGTGCCTACCGCCTACTGCCTACTGCCTGCTGTTTTGGCAGTGGCGGTGACGAGTATGTCTGTGGTGATGGCAGGACAGGAGCGCGATCGCGCCAAGGTCGACGAGAAGTACACGTGGAATCTCGCCGACATCTATCCGAATCTCGCTGCCTGGCGTGTCGAGAAGACGCGGCTGGCAGGTCAGGTTCCGAGTGTGCGGGCGTTTGCGGGCAAGCTGGGGTCTTCAGCCCAGACGCTCGCCGCGGCCCTCGAAACGATGACGCGACTCGACAAAGAGATCGCGCGCCTTTATGTGTACGCAAGCATGCTGGCCGACCAGGACACGCGCGTGAGCGAGCCACAGGGCATGCAGCAGGAAATGCAGCAGCTCGCCGCGGAGTTCGGTGCGCAGGCCTCTTACATACAGCCGGAGATCCTGCGGGTCGGGAGCGCCAGGATCGAGCAATTCCTGGCAGAGGAGCCGCGCCTCCATGTGTACGCGTTTATGCTGCGCGATGTTCTCAGGCGCGCGGCCCACACCCTCACCGACGCGGAGGAGAAGCTGCTGGCTGACGCCCAGCCGCTGGCGGCGTCGGCGTCGAACATCTACGGAATTCTCTCCAACGCCGATTTCCCGTATCCAACCATTACGCTGAGCGACGGGCGCAGCGTGAAGGTGGACCAGGCAGGATACGCCGAGCTGCGGACGTTGCCCCAGCGTCTGGACCGGCAAGCGGCGATGTCGTCGTTCTTTCAGTCCCTCGGGGGCTTCGGGCGCACATTCGGCACGACCATGAACTCCAGCGTCCAGAAGTCGCTGTTCTACGCGAAGTCGCGGAAGTACGACTCGACTCTGGAATTGTCGCTGGACCGTTCCAATATTCCTGTCTCCGTCTACATGCGATTGATCGAAGGCGTGGGCAAGAACCTTCCGACATTCCACCGGTACCTCCGGTTGCGGAAGCGGATGATGGGCATCCAGGACAACCTGCACTATTACGATCTCTATGCACCGCTTGTCGCGTCCGTGAACCTGAGGTACACGCCGGAAGAAGCGCAGCAGCTTGTGATCGCGGCGAGCGCTCCGCTCGGCGGCGACTACGTCTCCGTGCTGCGGCGTGCGTTTTCCGAGCGATGGCTCGACTGGTACCCCGCCGACGGGAAACGCTCGGGAGCATACTCGAACGGCGGCGCGTACGACGTGCACCCCTACATTCTGCTCAACTACCTCAGTCAGTACAACGACGTGAGCACGCTGGCGCACGAGCTCGGCCACACGATGCACAGCTACTACTCGAACAAGGTGCAACCGTATCCGACGGCCGACTACCCGACGTTCGTCGCGGAGGTGGCGTCAACCTTCAACGAGGCGCTGCTCATTAGTTACATGCTCGAGCGGATCAAGGACGAGCCGACGCGGCTTTCGCTGCTGGGCAACTATCTCGAAAGCATCAAGGCAACGGTCTTCCGGCAGACGCAGTTCGCCGAATTCGAGTTGCGGGTGCATGAAATGGGGCTCAAGGGCGAGGCGGTGACGGGTGATGCGCTCGCCAGGCTGTACCTCGACATCACGAAGCGCTATTACGGGCACGATCAGGGCGTCGTTGTCGTGGACGACTACGTCGCGCACGAGTGGAGCTACATCCCGCACTTCTATAGCGACTTCTACGTCTTCCAGTACGCCACGTCGTTCACGGCGGCCGAGATGCTGGCGAAACAGGTGCTCGCGGGCGACACCGCTGCCAGGCAGCGGTACCTCGCCTTCATCAGCTCCGGTGGGTCGAAATACCCAATCGAGCTGCTGAAGGAGGCGGGCGTCGACATGACGACGAACGAACCGCTCGAGGTGACGATGCGGACGATGAACAGCGTCATGGATGACATCGAGAGGCTTCTCGCCAGGCAGTGATCACAGAATGTTTTTGCCGAGCGCCGAGAGCGCCAGCTCTGTCGCGAATTCCGCCGTTGCATTGCGGATGTCCAGCGTCGGATTCACTTCGACAATGTCCAGGGCAACGAGATGGCGCGAGTCGGCCACAAGCTCCATCACCATGTGCGCCTCTCGGTAGTCGAGGCCGCCTTTCACCGCTGTCCCCACGCCAGGGGCGATCGACGGGTCGCACACATCCATGTCGAGCGACACGTGAATGCCGCCCGTTCCATCGGCCGCAACGGCGAGCGCGCGTTCGGCGACCCGCGCAATGCCGTCGCGATCGATGTCCTTCATGGTGAAGACGTGTACGCCTGACCTCCGGATCTGTTCCTTTTCCTGATCGTCGAGGTTGCGGATGCCGAGCAGGACCGTGTGCTCTGGGAGGACGGACGGCGAAAAACCGATCGACGACAGCTCAGCCGGCTCATGTCCGAGCAGCGCGGCCAGCGGCATCCCGTGCACATTTCCGCTCGTCGTCGTTTCCGGGGTGTTCATGTCGCCATGGGCGTCGACCCACACCAGGCCAAGCGGAAGTGACGCGGCACGTCGCACCCATTCGGCGCTCGCGGCGACCGAACCCGCCGCCAGGCTGTGGTCGCCGCCGAGAACAAGCGGCACGGCGCCTCCGTCGAGCGACTTGAGCGCGATGTCCCGCAGCTTCTGGCAGACCTTTGCAATATCGCGGACGTACTTTTTTCGCCTGTCGGCGGGGCGTTGGGTCTCGGGAATCGGCGCGGGGAGATCGCCTTTGTCGACGACGGTCCGGCCGAGCGCGGCGATCTGGTCGCCGATTCCGGCGATGCGGAGCGCCGAAGGTCCCATGTCGACGCCCCGGCGGCCCGCCCCAAGATCCAGCGGCACACCAATGATGTGGACGGGTTTCATTTTGTCTTGTACGAAACGGACATTCCTTCGTGCGAGGGCGAGACGATTGTGGTGAAGAGCGCTGGGTGCGTCAGAACAGTTCGGAGGAACGGCTCCATCTCGTTCTTCTTGTTGACCACGTTGTGCGCCACGAAGACACCGCCTGGGGTCAGACGCGGAAACACCACGTCGAAGAACTTCTTGTAGTCGGGTTTCCACGCGTCCAGAAACACCATGTCGAAGGTGCCCTGCAGGCGCGGGATCTCCTTGAACGCGTCGCCCTGGATGACGGTGACCACGTCGTTCAGGCCGGCGGTGCGGATGTTGGCAACGGCTTCCTTCGCGCGCCGCGCGTCGTACTCGATGGCGACGACGCGTCCCCCGCTTTCACGCGCGCCGAGGCCAAGCCAGATGGCGCTGTAGCCGCTGGCGGTCCCGATCTCGAGCACCGATTTCGCACCACCAGCCGCGGCGAGTACGCGCAAGAATCGCCCGTCTTCCTCTGAGACTGCCAGCTGATCCCTGTCGGCCGCTTTGATACCGCGAAGAAGAGTGTCTATGCGTGGGGTGAGCGTGCCGGAGGATCGAGCGCTTTGCGCGCTGGACGGAGCAATGGCAAGGAGCAGGAGAAAGAAGAGGGCGACGCGCATTCCCGGATTTTACGCCCTCGCGACGTATTCCGCGGCCGCGGCGGCGACCTGCGTTCCGTCCGCAATGCAATCAGGGATGCCGATCGCGCGGAAGCCGCTGCCGGCGAGAAACACTCCAGGAATAGACGAGAGGCGTCGTTCGATTGCGTCAACCCGCTCGAGATGCCCAACCTCGTACTGCGGATTCTGCCGCGGCCAGCGAAACAGGCGTCCGAATATCGGTGCACCGTCGATGTCGAGCACGTGCTCCACTTCTTCGCGTGCCGAGTCCACGAGCTCATTGTCGGTTCGATCGAGCCGATTCGGATCGCGGCCCCCTCCGAGAAACGCGCGCACGAGGGCGCAGCCGTCGGGCGCACGCCCCGGCCATTTCGAAGTGACCCATGTGGCGGCGAGCAGCGGACTACGTTCGACGCGCGGCACGACGAATCCCGATCCTCGCAGTGGATGACGGACCTGCTCGCGGCGGTACCCAAGGGCGACGGTGGCTGTTGATGCGTACGGCACCGCGTCGCACAAACCGGCAAGTCTCGTGTCGAGGCCGCGCAGCAGGCTGGCCGCAGCGTAAGCCGGAACGGCCAGTACGACGGCGCGCGCGCCGAACGCTCCTCCCTCCGAGTTGAGGGTGTATGTCGCCGCGCGCCGAAGATGAGTTGTGCGCGCCGAAAGGACGACGGTCCCGGGATGCAACGCGGCTGCGAGCGCTTCAATGAGCTCGCCAATCCCGCCTGGCAGCGAAACAAACGCGCCCCTGGATGACGGTCGCATCCGGAGCGCGCGGAGCGAGCGAATCACGCTGCCGGTCTGTTGTTCCGCCTCGAGCAGGCGCGGAAACAATGCACGCATCGACAGACGCTCGGCGTCGCCTGCATGGATGCCCGCCAGCAGCGGTTCGGCTAGATAGTCGGCCGCCTCGACGCCGAAACGCCGCCGCACGAAAGCGGCAATCGATTCGTCGCCATCGCCCTCATGACGAGGCACGGCAACCTCGCACGCCATGCGCAGTTTTCCGCCCCAGGTGAACAGCGACGATTTCGCGAGCGCGCTGGCGCGCAGCGGAAAACCAAGAAAGGAACCTTCCGGAATGGCGTGCAGGCGCCCATCGCGCTGGACGTACGCCGCGCGCGGCTCAAGCGTCGAGACGAGACGATCGGCAATGCCGAGCTCGCGGCAGAGCGCCACTGCGGCCGGCTTCTGCACGAGCAGCGAGTCTGGGCCACCATCGACCACCCAGCCGTCAAAGCGCTCGGTCAGAATGACGCCGCCGAGCCGGGCCGTCGCTTCGAGTACGCGCACATGAAGACCGCGGCGCTGCAATTCGTACGCGGCGGCGAGTCCTGCGATGCCACCTCCGACGACGACCACATCGAAAACCTCGTCGTTCACGCTTCTATGTTCTTCCTGTTCGGTTCGTGTTCATGTTCGGTTCCGTGTTGGCTGGTCAGCCTGAAGGCGGACACTACGTACGCTGCCGCAGCGTCCATGTACGTCGTGTCCGGCTCTAGCCGGACCGGGGCGAACCTGAACACGAACAGAGAACCGAGAAGACAGAAGCGTGAACGACACCGATCGCAGTCATCGCGGTGCGCGTGAAGCGCTATGGACGTACTGAGCGAGCATCTGAACGTGTTCGACCGGCGTCGAGGGCAGGATGCCGTGCCCGAGATTGAAGATGTGACCAGGCCGCCCCGCGACGCGCGCCAGGATGTCGTCGGCCTGACCGAACATGCGATGGGTGGGGCCGAGGAGGAGCGTCGGGTCGAGATTGCCCTGGACGGCGCGATCGAAGCCGACGCGCTGCCACGCGACGTCGATGGGAATGCGCCAATCCACTCCGATGACGTCGCCGCCCGCATCGCGCAGCTCGCTGAGGATCGCCGAGGTGCCGGTACCGAAATGGATCGTCGGCACCTTCTGCCCGATGGTGTCGAAAATGCGCCGCGTGTGAGGGAACGCGAACTCCCGGTAATCGGCGGCATTCAGAACGCCGACCCACGAATCGAACAGCTGCACGGCGTCCACGCCCGCCTCGATCTGTGCGGCGAGATAATCTGCCACCACCGTGGCGAGTCGATCGCAGAGGCAATGCCATGCGGTCGGGTGACCGTACATGAGCGATTTCGTCTTGGCGAAGGTGTTGGAATGCCCCCCCTCGATCGCGTATGACGCGAGCGTGAACGGCGCTCCGGCGAATCCAATCAGCGGAACCCGTCCCGCAAGCTCGCGCTGGATGAGCGCAACGGCTTCGAGTACGTGCGACAGCGCCGCTCGAGGTTCGAAGGACTTCAACCGGTCGATGTCAGCGGGCGAGTCGATCGGGCGCTCGATCTGCGGACCTTCCCCCTGAACGAAGTCGAAGGAGAGGCCCATCGGCTCCAGCGGCAGCAGTAAGTCGGAGAAGAGAATGGCGGCATCCACTTCGACGCGGCGAACCGGCTGCAGCGTCACCTCGGTGGCGAGATCGGGCGCTCGACAAATTTCCAGGAGCGAATGCCGGGCGCGCAGCGCGCGGTATTCGGCCATGTAGCGGCCTGCCTGCCGCATGAACCAGACCGGGGTTGCGTCGACCGGCTCCTGCCGACACGCCTTCAGAAAACGAGACGTCGGCACGCGCGCTCAGTCTCGGACCGGGCTGCTGAGCAGTTCGCGCGCCAGCGACACGAGCTCTTCGAGCCAAAGCGGCTTGTAGCGCAACTCGGCGCCGAGCGCCTGGATTTCGCTCGACTGCGCGTCGTCGAGATAGTAATCGCCGGTGACGATCGCCACCGGGGTGTTGGTCAGTCCAGGAATTGCGCGAATCGCACGAAGGAACTGGAGGCCACTCGTCAGCGGCATCCGCAGGTCGAGGATGACCGCGTGCGGGTGATGTGTCTGCGCCAGCGTCAGGCCCTCGTCTGCCGAGTGTGCCGCCCAGACTTCGTAACCCTCGAGGCGAAGCATCCGCGAAAACGTATCGGTGACGCTTACGTCATCATCGACGATGAGCACGCGAGCGGCCGTCGTGCTACCGCTGGAGGACACGACCTATTGTGGGACGCCCTAGATCTGTCGTCAAGGCGCCACTGGATATCGTGCTATATTCAGCCGATTTGCGCCGCTTCCGGAGGTTCCGTTGAGCCCAATCCTCGTGCGGCCCGTTCGCGAGCAGCTCGAGCACGATCGGGTGATTCGCCTGCTCCAGGCGAAATACAAGAGAAAGTTCGAAGTCGCCATCAATCCCGGCAATGAGCAGAGCACCTCGGTCGCGGTAGGGCAATCGCCCTGGTATCCAGACCTGGTGCTTCTATCTGCCGAGCGCGGGCGGAAAGTAGTCGGCGTTGTCGAGGTGGAAACCGTCGAGTCGGTCAGCAAGGTCGAGGCGATGTCGCAGTGGGCGACGTTTTCCCGGCTGCGCGGCGCATTTCATCTCTACGTGCCGACCTCGATGATCGACGTCGCCCGGCAGTTGTGCGGCGAGCTGCAAATCGCCGTGGGCGAGATCTGGGCTTACACCGCGATTGGCGACCAGGTGCGGTTTACGCTGGTGCAACGGACCCCACGCGCAGGCGACGAGAAACCCCATTCCGCCACCCGACCAGCAGCGCGCCGGGTGCCCGCGGAGCGACCGCGCCCGACCCGTCCAGCCGCGGCCCGGGGGCTGCGCCGGGCGGCACCTTCCTCGGGCGCGCGACGAAAGGCCAGTAAGACGTCCGGCGCGCGCGGCGGCGCAGGACGAAAGAAGGCCTCCCGACCGGCAAGGGCACAGAAACGGAAGTAGTTCGTGCCGTTCTTGCGGGTGATCCGCGACAAACGCGGGTACGAAACAACGTACTTGATGCACTGGCATCGCGATGGCAACAAGCAGCGGTCGGGAATTCTGTACGTATTTCGGACCCCCGGCGGCGTGCGTGTCGGTCGTGAGCCGTTCGAACCCGACGTGCTCCGGCAAATAGAAACGCAGCATCCGGATATTGCGTTCGACTGGAAGTCTGTTTTTGCCAATCAGCAGATTGTCGAAAGTGCTCCGGAGCCTCGGCGGCCGCGAAAACGAAAGCGCGCGGATGAAGAGCCCGAAGCCCCGCCCCCGGCAACGGAAGAGTCCCAACCGGCGCCTACGCCCGCACGGCCGTCCATCCCGTCCACTCTTCAGGGCGCCACTCCCGACGAGCAGATTGCGTTCTTGAGCGAGTGGTACCCGATCATTCGTGGCCGCATCCCACAGCGCACGCCGGATCCTGCGCGCCAGGAAGCGTTGACGGCATTGGCCGAGCGCCTGAATCCGACCGCGTGGACCGATGCCGATCAGATTGCCGAAGGGCTCTTGCGTGCCGCCGAGGCGCTGGAGCGTTTGGCGCGCGTGTTCTCCCGGCGCCGGCGCCGGCGTCGATCGTCGAAGGCGTCCACGGACGCCGCACCCCCCAGACTGTCGCCGTCTACCGACACGTGATTGATTGGCTGGCGCCTGCCGTCCTGAAGCTCACGCAGGTCGGGCCGTGGGCACCGGTGTTGTTCACGCTTATCTATATCGCCGCGGCGGTGACGCTTGCCCCGGCGTTTTTCCTCACCGTCGCCGCTGGTGCGATGTTCGGCGTCTGGCGTGGGTCGATCATTGTCTTCATTGCGGCGTCCCTGGGGGCGTCGGTGGTGTTCGCAGTCGGCTCGCGAGTGGCGAACCTCCCCTGGATGCAGCGGATCACGCGCGATCCACGCGTTGCCACGGTCCGGGCTGCGATCATGAGCGAGAGCGTCTGGATCATGTTCCTGTTGCGTCTCTCGCCACTGGTCCCGTACAACGTGTTGAACTACGCGCTCGCGTTGAGCGGCGTGCGATACGTCGACTTCGTCATCGCCCTCGTCGGCATGATTCCGGCGATCATCATGTACACCTACTACGGCAAGGTCGTGGGGGATGTGGCTGCGCTTGCCGCAGGCGTTTCACCGCCGCGCGGACCCGAATACTACGCATTGCTCGTCGTCGGTCTCGTGGCGATCATCGTCTCGACGACGATGATTACGCGGGCAGCGCGTCGGGCGATAGGACGACAGCAGCCACGATAGATCTGGTGTCAGGTTTTCGCGAATCGCTCTTCGATCGCCAGCATCTTGTTGAGGCGGCGCTGATGCCGTTCCTCACCCGAGAACGCGGCGCCAAGAAACGCGGCAACGAGGTCGCTGGCAAGCGCCGGCCCGACAACGCGCGCACCGAGACAGAGGACGTTCAGATCGTCGTGCTCCACGGCCTGCCGGGCGGTGTAGCAGTCGTGGCACACGGCGGCGCGGACGCCGGGAAACTTGTTGGCGGCGATGGAGACGCCGGCGCCGCTGCCGCACACGATGACCCCACGGTCTGCGCGCCGATCGCGCAGCGCCGCGGCAACCGACTCGGCACAGTCGGGATAGTCGACCGGCGCCGTGGAGTGAGTGCCGAGGTCCAGCACGTCGTGCCCCTGCGTGCGCAGCGCGGCTGCAAGGTCGCGTTTCATTTCATAGCCGGCGTGATCCGCGGCAAGGGCGATACGCATGGGCAGCTATCTTAGCCCGCCTGCTATAATCCGCCGTATGCGAAATACCGCTAAATGGTTGGTACTGGCGGCCTTCGTGTTGGTCTCGAGCGCAGGCGCCGCAGCGCCGCAGCAGGCCGCGCCGCAGCCGTCTCCACAGCAACCGACCTTCCGCGTCCAGGTCGATCTCGTCACGACGGACGTGATTGCGCGCGACGGGCAGGGACAGTTCGTATCCGATCTGAAGACGGACGAGTTCGAAGTCTACGAGGACGGCGTGAAACAGGACATCGTGTCGCTCGTCCTCACACACGGCGGCCGCGTGTTCAACGTGCAGGCGCCGCCGCCGGCTCCGGTCCAGGAAGGCATCATCCTTCCGGCTGCCCGCCCGACCAATGACGCCGCCGGACGTGTGTTCCTCATTTTCATCGACGACCTGCATCTCGATTTCCGCATGACGCCGCGCACTCGCGATCTGATGACGCGGATGTTGCGCAACCTCATTCACGATGGCGACATGTTCGGGATCGTCTCGACCGGCACCTCGTCTATCTCAGAGCAGCTCACTTACGACCGGCAGGTCCTCGAGTCTGCCATCAAGCGCGTCGCGGGGAGCGGGCTTCGCCCGGAAGACATCATCAAGACCGCGCAGAGCTCCCAAGGTCATCCTGAGCTGCGCTACAGGGCGCACGTGGCGTTCTCGACGGCGTATCAGTTGATGCGGAATCTCGAGAGCCTGCGCAACCGGCGCAAGGCGGTGCTGTATATCAGCAGCGGCTACGATTTCAATCCGTTCGCGACGTCGCGGCTGAAGTATCAGGCCGAGATGTTCGGTGATTCAACCGAGGAACTGGATCCCTTCACAAACCAGAGGTTTCAGGGGCAGCAGTTTGCCGAAGCCGATCTGGTGCGTGAGCTGGCGGAGCTGACGCGCGCCGCCAACCGTGCGAACGCCACGTTCTATACGATCGACCCGCGAGGACTCGTGGCTGGTCCCGACCTCGATCAGCAGGTTGAAACCGCGGAGTGGCAGGAGCACATTCGCGAGACCCAGGACAGCCTGCGCGTGCTCGCCGAGCAGACGGGCGGCATCGCCGTTGTCAATCAGAACGACTTCGACCGCGCGCTGAAGCGAATCGACAACGAGACGAGCGACTACTACGTGCTGGGCTACTACTCGAGCAATCCCGACCCGCTGAAGCGGACGCGCCGGATCGAAGTGAAGACCGCGCGCAACGGGGTGCAGGTGTGGTCGCGCACGTCGTACAGCCTTCGTCCGGCGCCCGCTCAGTAATTCCGCGGCGCGCGTACCGCCGCCTGAAATTTGGGGCGCATCTGCTCGAACACGCGCATCACTTCTGACACTGCGCGCGGCAGCCTGCGCATCTTCGGATACAGCCAGCCGGTCTGACGGTGGAGCGCGTGCCCTGCAATGCGGCTGCAGTGCAGCTGCTTGGCCCGCACGTCAGCGGTGGCCGCCTGCCACGGGATGATGCTGATACCCAGGCCGTTGCGCACCATGGCCTTGATGATCTCGACGTTCTCGGTTTCCATCACGATTTCCGGCTCGATTCGCTCTCGCGTAAAGAACTCGTCGACAAGGCGCCGGGTGATGGAACCCGTTTCAAAGAGAATGAACGGCTGCCGCGTCAGATCCGGCGGCCGGATCTCGCGTTTCTTGGCCAGCGGATGTGCGGGATAGATGATGAGCAGCAACTCTTCCTCCAGCACGGGCACCGGCTGGAGATCGCCCGTTTCGACCGGCAGCGTCACGAGGCCGAGATCTGCTGCGCCCGAGCGCAGCAGCGCAGTGGAGCGCTCGCCGCTGCCAACGTTGATCTTGAGGTCGAGGTTCGGGTGGGTCCGGCGGACCTCCGCAAGCAGCGACGGAAACACGTACAAGCACACCGTCATGCCGCCCACGAGCCGCATCGTGCCACGGAGCGACTCGCGCGTATCGCTGATCGCCGACACGGTGTCCTGCACATCCTGAAAGACACGATGACTGAGTTGAAGCAGCGATTCACCGGTCGGCGTGATGCGGATGCGGCGGCCGATCCGGTCGAACACAGCTTCACCCAGCTCCGCTTCGAGGAGCAGCACCTGACGACTGATGGCCGACTGCGAGACGTGAAGCTTCTCGCCGGCCGCGGTAAACGAGCCCGTATCGGCGATGGCACGGATGATTTCAAGCTGTCGCAGATCCATGGGGCAGATTAGCTGTCCTGGGGCATGCAGTCGCGTGTCAGTCAACAGTCAAGGGGTCGATACCCGGAAGAGGCTTCTGGCGCGGGCCGTCGAGCGCCGCCCGCGTGCGGGCGCTCCTTCTCCCGGTCCTGAATCGTCTCGTAGGAAATGAACCACGTGTTCCCGCGACAGCGAACCCCAGACCCTGCGGTACGCCACCGACCGATGTTCGACGCGTCCTGATAACGAACGCCGACGGCGCGGCGGTCGAGGGGCGTGTTGCCGCCGGGTGTGAAGTGAAAGACGAACTCGTGGCAATCGTGGAGGAAGCGGCGGCTGTTGATTGGTTTGTAGTGCCCCACCGCCAGATCCTGATCCAATCCGGCGCGGCTGCCGGCCGCCGCTTTCTCGATCGCGATCGACTTGATCCAGTGAATCGTGTTCTGCAGCCGCAGGTAGGGCCGCGCGGCTTGCGCGACGTCCAACGCCGTCCATGGATCGGTGGGCTTCGCGCCGACGTTCAGAAACAGCGAGCCGTCGGGCGCCAGCACGGCTGCGGCCTTCTGCACCCACCGCGCCGTCCATTCGAGATAGTCCGCGCGAGGAATCGTGTCGTCGTAACTGCGGTACTGAACCCCGAGGTTATACGGTGGTGATGTCACGATGACGTCAACAAAGGCCTCAGCAAGCTGCTCCAGCACGTTGACGCAATCGTCAAGGTAGAACCGGTAGCTTGCGCTGCGAGACTGTATGAGGGCCTGTGGGGAGGAAGCGCTGCGCACGACGGCGATTGTACCGCGTGGGTACAAGCCATCGCGTTATCAGCGTTGTCAGGAAGCCTTGATGGCGAACGGAACCGCGGATGCGGCGACGCGATCCTGGGTGATGGTGTGGTTGCGGCGATGACCGTGGAGATCGCACCCCGGTCCCTTTTCTTCGACGTAGGTGACTTCGCGGCTGGTCGCCACCTCGCGATAGTGGCCGATGACGCATCCGCATGTCAGTGTCCGAAACCCCAGGAGCCGCACCAGACTCATTGGCGTCCTCCAGTTGTGGGCGTAGCAAGTTCTGTACCGAAGAGCTTAGCGGGCGCGTCCTGTTACGCCCACTCAGTGATCATTCGGAATAACGAGGAAATTGCAGTAGACGAACGGCACCAATTCGGTGCGACCCGTGTGATGGCGTGGCCGGCCCACCGCACCACGTGTCGCCCCACCGACTCAGTGGATCCCGTTCAACCGATTGGATGTTAGAGTCTCGAAGACATGCGCCAGGTGCACTTGATCGCGTTTCCCGCGGCAGTCCTGCTCGCTTCCAGTCCGGCTGCGGCGCAGATGGATACGGAGGTCGGCTCGCGCCTGATGGGCGACCCGGTAGTGCGCGCGGCGTTGGAAGCGGTGCGCGCCGAGGAGTCGACAACCATCGATGACCAGGTGCGTCTCTGCGAGATTCCCGCGCCGCCATTCAAGGAAGCGCGGCGCGCCGCGGCGTATGCCGACGCATTTCGGGCGGCCGGCCTGAGAAATGTGCGGATCGACCGCGAGGGGAACGTCCTCGGCGAGCGCCCTGGTCGTGCCGCCCGACCTCACCTTGTGTTCAGTGCGCACCTTGACACTGTTTTTCCGGAGGAAACGGATGTCACCGTGACGCGCCGGGGATCGGTCCTCCACGGTCCCGGCATCGGCGACGATTGCCGGGGTCTAGCGGTTGTACTCGCGGTCGTGCGCGCGCTGAATCGTGCGAACGTCGAGACAACCGGCACGATCACGTTCGTCGGCACTGTCGGCGAGGAAGGTCTCGGCGACCTCCGTGGAGTGAAAGCGCTGTTCAATGAGACCCTGAAGGGGCAGGTCGATCGGTTCGTGGGCGTCGACGGAGCGGGCTTCGGCATCACACATATCGCGGTCGGCAGCCGTCGCTACCGCGTCACGTTCTCCGGCCCGGGGGGCCACAGCTATGGCGCCTTCGGGATTGCCAATCCTATCCATGCCCTGGGTCGGGCGATTGCCGGTTTTGCCGACGTACGGCCGCCATCGGATCCCAAGACAACCTTCAGTGTCGGACGGGTTGGTGGCGGCGCGTCCGTGAACGCGATTGCCTGGGAAGCCTGGATGGAAGTCGACGTGCGCTCGGTCGACCAGAAGGCGCTCCGCACCCTCGATGCGAGCTTTCACCAGGCCGTAGACCAGGCGTTGACAGCGGAAAACGCTCGTTGGGACCAGCGGGGACGCCTCACGGTGACGAAGACGCTCGTCGGCGAACGGCCTGCCGGGTTTGTCGCAGCAAGCTCGCCCATCGTCCAGGCGGCCGTGTCCGTGACGAGCGCGCTTGGAGCGGTGGCGGAGCTTGGAGAAGGGTCTACGGATGCCAACGTTCCGTTGAGCCTGAACATTCCCGCGATCACAATTGACGCCGGGGGCAGGGGGACAGGGTCCCACACCCGGGACGAAAGCTTCGATACGACTGATTCGTGGCAGGGGACCCAGCGCGCGCTCTTAGTCGCGATCGCGCTCGCGCAGTAGCAACGCCCGAAAGCTTTCGAGCTCCACCGCCCGCTGACGTGCGGCTGCAATCCGTGCACGGACGACACGAAACACGAAAGCGGCGTGACACGCGCCGATGACCGAGATCTCTTCCCACGTCGGGAGTGGTTCCAAAGCTGTAATCAGGTTGATCGCGGTCGCCAGGACGAAGACGACCGAGAATAGCGGGTCGACACCCCCACCGGGGAGCGCAGGCCCCACAGTCATGGCGGTTGTCTCCCACTGCGGTCCGTCCGGTGCGGCTTCGTAGTAAACCTGCAGATATCTTCCAATCCGCTCGGATCCCACGTGCAGAGCGTGGATGGCTTCGAAGCCGCCCACGAGCACAGCGAGGGGGAGCAGGCTCGTTGCTGCAAGCTGGCCGAATAGAAACAGGACCAGCGCCAAGCTCGCCCATACCGCGAAGGCCACCGGCATGATTACCATCCTGGCGGTCCCGCGTCCCGAAACGGTACGCCGCAGCGCGGAAAACTCCGCCGTTCGCAACGCAGCCCGCTGCTCGTAGGCGTCTCCGGAGAGATCTGGTGGCACTGTTCTTGGTGTTCGTAACCGCCGCGGCGTGGCCGATACGCCGCCGATTTCGTATGCAGAGGGTACCCTCGGACCCCCCAGTGCTGTCAAAACTCCCTTGCGCGCTACAGAAATATTGCTAAAATGCCGACACACTCCGTAACAACTTGTCGCGCAAGGGGTTGCTCGTGATCAAGACCCGGCTGAACAGGACGGTTCACCTACTTGGTGTGATGACTCTGGCCGTGTGTGGGCTCGCAAACACGGCAAATGCCCAGACCGCCCCGCGCGGTCCGAGCGAACCTCAGATCCCGCTCTCCCTTGAAACGCTCAATCAGTCGGCGACATCCGCTGTTGGTGCCGAGCGCCAAAAGGCCACGCACACGGTTCGACGTGGCGAAACGCTCTCGTCAATTGCCCGGCGGTACGGCACGAGCGTCACGTCGATCAAGGCGTGGAATGGGCTGCAGGGCGACGCGCTCCAGGTCGGCAAGCGACTGACCGTCTACACGACGGGCGCCTCAACGACCCGTGCGCGATCGACGCGTGTATCGCGACGGGCCGCGGCGGCGATGGCGCTGCGCGAGGCGCAGGAACCGCGATTCAAGCTCGACGAGAACGGCGCGACCGTGCCCGACCTCCGCGCGGAAGCCGCCATCATCTACAGTCCGGAAACAGGAAAAGTCCTGTGGGAAGAGAACGCGCAGGACCAGCGGTCGATCGCAAGCATCACGAAAATCATGACGGCAGCGGTGTTCCTCGAAGACGATCCTGACCTCACGCGCGAGGTCGTCATTCAGCGCCCGGACGTGCTCCGTGCCTCGACGACGTATCTCCGTGCGGGCTATAAGGTGACGACGAACGATCTGCTGCACCTGCTGTTGATTGCCTCAGACAACGCAGCGGCGCGGGCGCTTGCCCGAGTGTCACCGCACGGCTCGCAGGGCTTCATCGTGCGGATGAACGAAAAGGCGGCTGAGCTGGGACTGACGAACACGCATTACACAGACACTTCTGGGCTGCTGTCCGACAACGTCTCCACCGCGTACGACATGGCGCGCCTCATTACACACGTCGCGAGCGATCATCGCATCGCGGAAATCATGCAGAAGCAGTATCACTCCATCCGCGCCGGCCGTCGCACGATCACCGTTCACAGCACCAATCAGCTCGTCATGAACGGTGACGTCGACGTGCTGGGCGGTAAGACGGGCTTCATTCGAAAGGCAGGTTATTGTCTGGCGACGCTGCTTCGTCTGCCTCAGGGTGGACCGCAGGTCGCTGTCGTCGTACTAGGCGCCCGATCCAATGCCGGGCGATTCTGGGAGACTCGCCACCTGTTCAACTGGCTGACGAGCAAGGCGCAGGATCTCTTCGGGGGAACGCCCGTCGAAGCCGCCGGCGTCAGCAACTAGCCCGAATAGCCCCGCTGCATCGCCGCCGCATCGAGAGGTAGCGTGGCCACGCTGTCGACAACCGGCATCACAGGACGCGTCGCTCGCCGTCCGTCATACGCCTTCAGATACCTCGTGCATACATCACAGGCGTACACGCGGTATTGACCATCGGGTGTCGCAAACGACGTGATGCGCGTTCGGTCGCTATTACGGCAGAACGGACACGTCAGCGGCTCGAAATTCCAGCGGAGGCCGCACCGGCCGCAGATCAAGTGCCGCTCGGCCGTTGGTGTGATGACGGCAAGCTCCGGCTCGCCGCCGCAAAGAGCACAGTGCGGATGCTGCCAGCTGGCCAGTTCCGTTCGCTGCTGCAAAACCTCCGCGCACCGCGAGAGAAATGGGCGCATCGCAAGCGCAAAGACCTCGTCGTCGGCTCCGCTGCTGACAGCCTCGGTGATGCCCGCCGGCCGCGCGGCAACGGCTGCCGCCACGTGCCTTTCGACGCCCGCCCGGTACCACTCCCCGAGCACCGACGCGAGGGATTCATCGCGGCCGAGCGCCTGGATCTTCTGGAAATCCGCTTCGTCAAGGGCGCCGAACCGGCGAAGAATATCTGCCGTCTGCCGTACGGCCAGCCTCAGCTCGGTGAGCTCGAGCGGGATGTCCCGAAACCGGAGCAGCGGACGCGCCTCGAGCTGGTGAGACTTGAACGTTCCTTCATCGAAGTCGAACGAGGGCAGCGGGATGCGGGCCTGGATGCGACGCTGCACTTCGAGCAGTTCGAGGTGCATATCCACGGCATCGGCAAGCTCGGGTTGTCTTTGCTTCAGGGCGCGAAGCTCGATGGCCTCTCGGGATTCCGCACGGCCGGGGCGCGACGGACGAACAGTTTTGTCGGCCACGCGGCCATCATATCAAGGCCGATGACCTAGGCGCGCGGAGCGCGCAAAGGAGATACTGCCAACGATGCGGATCCTCATGATCGCGTCCGAGTGCGTACCGTTCGCCAAGACCGGTGGTCTTGCCGACGTGGTCGGCGCGCTTCCACGCGCGCTGACGCGACTCGGGCAGTCAGTAGACGTCGTGATTCCACGCTACAGAGGCATCACGGCCGGCGATTGCGTCGGTCGTGTGACCGTACCGCTGGACGGTCAGTCCGTCGATGTCGCCGTGTACGCCACCAGCGATCGGGAGGTTCGCACGCTGTTCATCGATCATCCGCCGTACTACGACAGGGAGCAACTGTACGGGGTCGGCAGCGAAGATTACACGGATAACCCAGCGCGGTTTGCCCTGTTGACGCGCGCCGCGCTCGAGTGGAGTGTCTCATCCGGCGAGCGCTACGATGTCGTCCACGCTCACGACTGGCAGACAGGCCTAGCCCCGGTGCTCCTCGCCCGGGAGTTCAGCACGAGCGATGCGTTCCGGGACGTCGCAACGGTCTTTACGATTCACAACCTGGCGTACCAGGGCATCTTCGACTCCAGTTGGGTGGCACGACTGGGTCTCGGCTGGGAGCTCATGAGTGTCGACGCCCTTGAATACTGGGGCCGGATGAGCCTGCTCAAGGGCGGCATCGTGTTCAGCACGCTCATCACGACGGTCAGTCCGCGATACGCCCAGGAAATCCAGACACCCGCTTTTGGCTTCGGTTTCGATGGAATCCTCAGGAAACGCGCCGACGACCTTGTCGGAATCCTGAACGGGATCGATTACGATCAGTGGGATCCCTGTCGCGACCGATACCTGCCCGTGCCCTACGACGCCTCACACCTGGAAGGAAAGGATGCCGCCAAGCGGCGGGTGCTCGAGGCGTTCGGATTGCCGGCCAAGAACATCGATCGGTGTCGGCCGCTGGTGGCAATGATCTCGCGGCTGGTCGACCAGAAGGGCCTCGATCTCGTCGCGGAGATTGCCGCTGAGCTGCCCACGCTTGGCGCCTCGTTCGTGCTGCTGGGCACCGGCGAGAAACGGTACGAGGACCTGTGGCGAGCCCTCGCCGAGCGGTATCCGGATCGGATCGCCGCGCGGATCGGGTTTAATGAGGCTCTCGCTCACCTGATCGAGGGTGGCGCGGATCTCTTCCTGATGCCGTCGCGGTTCGAGCCATGCGGGCTCAATCAGATGTACAGCCTCCGGTATGGGACGGTACCCGTGGTGCGGGCAACCGGAGGCCTGCACGACACGGTTCGGAATTTCGATCCGTCCACGGGAGAGGGCACTGGCTTCACGTTCGACGCCTATTCGGCCGCTGCACTCCTGGAAACGCTTCGGCACGCGCTGCGGACATACGCCGACCGGCAGGTCTGGCGACGAATTCAGGGCGATGGGATGCGGCAGGACTTTTCATGGCACTCGTCGGCGCGGAAGTACGTAGCCGCTTACGAACGAGCGACAATTGAGGCATAGGCCGGGGGCCAAGCAACGTGCCCGGCGGACCAGAGAGAGTGTGAGATGGCATCCGACAAACTGAGAACGCTTACTGATACCAATTTCGATCAGGAAATCCGGAGCGGCGTCGTACTCGTGGACTTCTGGGCCGAGTGGTGCGGCCCGTGCCGGCGGATTGCGCCCATCGTCGAGGAGCTCGCGGGGCAGTACGACGGCCGCGCCACGGTCGGCAAGCTGAACGTCGACGAGAACCCGAACGTGCCGGGCCGTTTCATGATTCGCGGCATCCCGACGCTGCTGCTGTTCAAGAACGGTCAGCTTGCGGATACGCTCGTCGGGCTGGCGCCGAAAGAAGACATCGCCCGCATGATCGACAAGCACCTCTGATGGCTGATCGAAAAGTTGTCGTCATAGGCTCGGGTCCTGCGGGGTTGACGGCGGCGCTGTACGCGGCGCGCGCCAACCTGAAGCCGCTGCTCATCGAGGGACTCGAAGCGGGGGGTCAGCTGATGCTGACGACGATGGTGGAGAACTGGCCGGGGTACCGGGATGGCATCATGGGTCCCGACCTCATGGGCGAGATGCGCGCGCAGGCCGAACGCTTCGGCGCTGACATCCTTGCCGGGAACGTCGTGTCGGTTGATCTTCGCCGTCGGCCGTTCACGATCGCGCTGAGCGACAAGGAGCCGATTTCCACCGACGCCCTAATCGTTGCAACAGGGGCATCGGCGCGCTGGCTGGAAATCGGGGCGGACCGTAAGCTGTCCGGTCACGGAGTGTCGACGTGCGCGACGTGTGACGGCTATTTCTTCCGCGGCAAGCCGATTGCGGTCGTCGGCGGTGGCGATTCCGCCATGGAAGAGGCGATCTACCTGACGAAATTTGCGTCGAGGGTCACCGTTGTTCACCGGAGGGACACTTTGCGCGCGTCGAAGATCATGCAGGACAAGGCGTTCGCCAATCCGAAGATCGACTTCATCTGGGATTCCGAGGTCGCCGATATCCGTGGCGTCGACAAGGGCGAGGTCACCGGCATCGTCGTCCGCAACCTGAAGACCGGGCAACTTCGTGAGATGCCGCTCGACGGCGTGTTCATTGCCATAGGCCACACACCAAATACATCGCTCTTCAAAGGCCAGCTCGAGCTCGATGCGAACGGTTATATCGTCACGCACGACGGAACGCACACGAGTGTGCCCGGCGTGTTTGCCGCAGGCGACGTACAGGACGACGTCTACCGCCAGGCGGTGACGGCCGCCGGGTCGGGCTGCATGGCGGCGATCGACGCCGAGCGATATCTTGACGACGTTCCCCAGCACCTCAACGAAACCCAGCAGGTGACTGTGTAAGGTGCGATCCTGTCCCGGCGTTGCGGCACACGACTCGTACCATGCCGGGCAGATCCAGTTGCTGAAGCGTCTTCAGAAGTAGCGCTTCAACCCGATTGTGATCGTGAGGCCGGTGGCGTCCGGAAGACCTGGCGGGTCGCTGACCACGTCCCAGCGAAGTTCGCCTTTGACGGTGGTGAGCGCTGTTGCGAAATATTCGATCCCCCCGCCGAAGTTGAGCCCGCCGCGAGTTTCCCCTTCGGGATCCGGACGGTCATCCAGGAGGAGCCGCACGAAATAGGCGCCTGCACCCGCCGTCACGTACGGGTGCCACACACCCATTTCCCAGTTATACACGCCGTTGAACAGCAGCTTGAATTGGCGGAAATGATCCTCCGTGCGGCCATTGACGCCCGGACTGGTCCACGCCAGCAAGGCGCGGCCGCTGAACCGAGGGGTGACGTACAGCTCGCCGAATCCGTCGACCGTCAGCGCGTTCTCAAACGCGTCATCCGGGAAAAAAGCGCCTATGTCGACACCCGCTGCGAGCATCCCTGTGTCGGGGGTCTGCGCGGCAGCCGGTAAAACGTTCCCACAGAGTACGGTGGCAATACAGATGAGTTGGAAGAGTCGAGTCATGCGTGCGGGCTAAGCAACTCGACTGCCATATTGAGCAGGATTGGGCAGGGAAGCCTAGCGAGCGCCCTCTATCCAGCCGCCCCCGGCGACCGTATCGCCATCGTAGAAGACCACAGCCTGACCTGGTGTGATGGCGGCCTGCGGTGCATCGAAAACGAGCTCGGCGCGGCTGCTCTCGAGCGCACGAACACGGCCGGTGGCGGCTCGATGACGATGACGAATCTGGGCCGAGACAGGCAGCCACGATGCAGGCGCGTCAACGGAGATCCAGTTCACGCCGGAAGCCGTGAGGATGGTCTGCTCGAGTGCCGCGCGGGGACCAACGGTCACGGTTCCCGAATCCGCCTCGATCTTGAGCACGTACAGCGGCACCGGCGTGGCTACGCCGAGGCCCTTCCGCTGTCCAACAGTGAACCGGTGAACGCCACCATGGCGGCCGAGCACACGGCCATCCTGATGGGCGATCGTGCCGCCGCGTACCGCGGAAGGCTGGTGGCGCGCGACGAACGATGCGTAGTCGCCATCCGGCAGGAAGCAGATCTCCTGGCTGTCGGGCTTGTCCGCGACACGCAGGCCGAGCCGCCGCGCTTCAGCGCGCACTTCGGGCTTCGTGAGCGCGCCAACAGGAAACGTGGCACGTGCCAATTGCTCCTGAGCGAGCGAGAAAAGAAAGTAGGACTGATCCTTGAGTGAATCGGCGCTCCGCCTCAGAACCCAACGACCCCGCTCCGTGCGCCCCACGCGCGCGTAGTGTCCGGTGGCGACCCGCTCCGCCCCCAGTCCGCACGCACGGTCGAGAAGGGTCGAGAATTTCAAGTCGCTGTTGCAGTGGGCGCAGGGAAGCGGCGTTCGTCCAGATGCGTACTCGCGGACGAAATTGGAGACGACGGTGTCGTGGAACTGCCGCTCGAAGTTCAGGATGTAGTGGGGAATGCCGATTGCCGCCGCCACGCGTCGCGCGTCGTGCAGGTCATCCAGCGTGCAGCAGCTCCCGAACGCCTGGCTGCCGCTCTGATCGTAGAGCTGCATCGACAGACCGATGACGTCATGACCCTCCTGCGCCAGCAGGGCAGCGGCGACCGACGAGTCGACGCCGCCGGACATAGCTACGACGATGCGCATATAAGTCGTTCGGGCCGTTCGGATCGTTCGGAACGTTCCAGTCGTTCGGAGCGTTCGGATCGCTACGCCCGAGCGGGCACCCGCGTCAGGCTCCTCAATTTCTCAACAATTCCGGGCAAAATCGCGACGACGCGCTCGATGTCGGCGTCGGTGTTCGCAGCACCGAGGCTGAACCGGATTGAGTTCTGCGTCCGGTGCGCGGGAAACCCCATCGCCTTGAGAACGTGTGAGGGTTCGAGCGTTCCTGACGAACACGCCGATCCGGTTGACACCGCGACGCCTTCGAGGTCGAGCGCGATGAGCAGCGATTCAGCCTCGACGCGATCGAAGCTGATATTCGTCGTATTCGGCACCCGGGCCGATCGCGCGCCGTTGACCGTCGTACCGGGGACGGCACGCAGCACGCGCTCTTCGAGCCGATCGCGCAGCGCTGAAACGCGGCGCGCCTCCTCGTCCATTTTGGCGGCAGCCAGCGAGGCCGCGACGCCCATCCCGACGATGCCCGGGACGTTCTCGGTGCCGGCGCGGCGACTGCGCTCGTGCTTGCCGCCGGTCAGAATCGGGAACAGCCGCAGTCCACGCCGCACCCACAGGGCGCCCACCCCTTTCGGTCCGTAAAACTTGTGGGCCGATATCGAAAGCAGGTCGACTTCGAGCGCTTTGACGTCGACCCGAATCTTGCCGGCCGACTGCACGGCGTCCGTGTGAAAGAGCGCACCCCGCTCGTGGGCCAGCCGCGCCATCTCAGCGACGGGCTGTATCGTGCCAATCTCGTTGTTCGCGTGCATCACGGACACGAGGGCCGTATCGCCTGTGAGCGCTGCACTCAACGTATCGGCCGATGCGATCCCCGTTTCGCCGACCGCCAGAAGCGTCGAGGTCCACCCGTGTCTCGAGAGCGCTTTTACTGTGTTGAGCACAGCCTCGTGTTCGATGGCCGTCACGATCAGGTGCCGCCGCCGGGCAGGCCCGAGCGCTTCGGCAACCCCGCGAATGGCGAAATTGTCGCTTTCGGTGCCGCCGCTCGTGAATACGACCTCGGACGGATCGGCGCCGATAAGGGCCGCCACGGCGCTCCTCGCCTGGTCGATGGCGGCCTTCGCCCGCTGCCCGAAGTGGTGGACGCTCGACGGATTGCCGAAATCGTCCCGCAGCACCGCCGCCATGGCGTCCACCACGGCGGGATTGACAGCCGTCGTCGCGTTGTGATCGAGGTAAGTCCGGGGCACGTGGGGAAACCCTTACCGGCATCGTAGCATCCACGCTAAGTCTCAGCAATAAAACGCCTAGACAATAATTTCTTCGCGCCGATATACTCTGTGGGCTCTCCTCAGGCCGTCCGCCTATTTGGATCGTGACGGGCCGCTAACGAGCCTTTTATCAGGGCGGAGGAATGTACATGTGGAAGCGCGATGAAGCGGTGAAACCGACGAGCGGTCAGGTAACCCCCACCGGGCCGACCGTCCAGAGCAGTCAATCCAGTTCGTCGGCATCGCAGCCTGAGCCGCGGCAGCAGACCGGGAGGGACGTTGTGAATATTGGCAAGTCTGTGGTGATCAAGGGCGAGCTGAACGGCAGCGAGGACCTCACAATCGAGGGCCAGGTCGAAGGGAAGATCGAACTGAAGGACCACGTGCTGACAATCGGGCCAAACGGCAAGATCAAGGCGCAGGTCTTCGCCAAAGCGCTGATCGTGCTCGGCGAGGTCAATGGCAACGTCACGGCTACCGACAAAGTGGAAATCCGTGACGGCGGCTCGGTCGATGGCGATATCATCGCGCCGCGAGTGGCCATTGCCGACGGGGCGCATTTCCGCGGCAGCGTGGACATGCAGCGTCGTGCGGCGCCGCAGCCGAGCTCACAGCAGCAGCGGCCTGCCGCCGTGGTACCACCGCAGACGCCGGCGGCGCAGGTCGCGCAGCCGGCCGGACGGTAGCTTGGCCGTTGGTGATTGGTGATCGACGATTTGTGATTTGCGGCTCGTGAGTGGTTGCGGCCGCCGGTCACACATCGGACAATCGCCAGTCACCAATCGCGAATCGCAAATCACAGATCACCTGTGGCTCTTTCCGATCTCTTTGCCCGTCGGCGCAGGGATGAGCAGGATGCCGATGGGCCCGTGCACCCCACCAAAGTGCTGGACCGGTTCCTCGCCGGGCTCAGCGGCCGTGAGCAGCCGGTGCTCCTGGATCTGGGTCCCGTCGTCGGTCCCAACGTCACATTTTTCCGCGAAGAGGTGAGCTGCAAGATCTACCTCGAGGACCTGCCAAAGGACATCGACCGCCATGTGGCGCAGGGGAAGCTGGAGGAGCTCCCCACATTCTTCGATACGCGCCTTCCGTACGAGTCGGAAAGTATGGACGGCATCCTCTGCTGGGACATTTTCGATTTCCTCGAGCGTCCCTCCGCCGAGCGGCTCGCGCGGCAACTGAAGCGTGTGCTGCGACCCGACGGTGTGCTGATGGCGCTTTTCGGTACCGCTGACCCTCGATCGGCGCCCCGGGCGACATACACGAAACATGTGGTTGTCGACCGGACTCACCTTCAGTATCGGCCCTACGCGGCCGCCCGCGGCAAGCAGCGTCCGCTGGTCAATCGCGACATCCAGCGCCTCCTCGAACCGCTGCGGATTACCGAGAATGTCCTGCTCAAGAACAACCTGCGCGAGGTGCTGTTCCGGAAACCGCCGGCCGCCAACACGCTCCCGGGACCCCCTGCGGCGAACTGAGGCTACCGCCCACGCCGATGGCGCGCCCCGTCATCGCCTTCCTCACCGATTTCGGCACAAAAGACCATTACGCCGGCACCGTCAGGGGGGTTGTGCTCGGTATTTGCCCGGAGGCTGCCTGTGTAGACATTACGCACGAGATCCCCCCGCACGACGTGATGGCCGGCGCCTTGGAGCTGGCCGCCGCATACAAGTTCTTTCCGTCAGGAACGGTCTTCGTCGTCGTCGTCGACCCTGGCGTGGGATCGACGCGGCGGCCGATTGCCGCTGAGGCCGGCGGCTATCGTTTCGTGGCACCCGACAACGGCGTGCTGACGCTTGTGTTCAGGGAGACGGCTCCCAAACGAGTGGTGGAGCTGACCGAACGCCGGTACGCCCGCCCGACCGTCAGCCGAACCTTCGAGGGGCGCGACCGATTTGGTCCAGCCGCGGCCTGGCTTGCCAAAGGAATCGAGCTGACGGCGTTCGGCCGGACGCTCACGTCATGGCAGTCGCTGAACATCCCCGAACCCACGGTCACCGACGTGGAAGTGATCTCTGAAGTCCTGCGGGTGGATCGGTTCGGAAACCTGGTCACCAACGTCGACCGCCAGACGTTCGAGCGTTTTGCGGGCATTGGCCACGTCGAAATCGTCGCGGGGACGGAGGCCGTCGGCAAGGTCGTCGCCACGTACGCCGACGCCGAGCCCGGGGCGCTCTGCGCGCTGTTTGGAAGCTCGGAGCATCTCGAGATCGCGGTGAACGGTGGTAGTGCGGCCGAGCGGCTGACGCTCGGGAGAGGCGCGCGAATCACGATCACGCGAACCTAGTCGGTGCGTCGTGCTTCGTGCTTGGTGCCTGGTGCGAACTTGGTTCGTGGTGCCTGGTCGTGCACCCCGCCTGGCGCTTGGTCTGGCATGACTCGACAGGCTTGTTCCACCGACGCGCAAGCACCAGGCACGAGGCACCAAGCACTGACAATGTGGTACGGTTTCCAGGATGGTCGATTTTGACTTAACCGAGGATCATCGTCTTCTCGAACAGTCGGTTCGCGAATGGGCCGGCAGGGAGGTTGCCCCGCGCATTCACGATCTGGATCGGGCCCACCGTTTCGACCCCGCAATTCTTTCGCAGATGGCGTCACTTGGACTGCTCGGCATTTCGGTGCCCATGGAGTACGGCGGCGCGGGCATGGACTACATTGCCCTCGGTCTGGCGAGCGAGGAACTCGAATACGTCGATACGTCGCTCCGCGTCATCATGTCCGTCCATGCGGGACTGAATTCCCTGACACTGCTCTCATGGGGTACGGAAGATCAAAAACAGCGATACCTGGTTCCACAGGCTCAGGGCACGAAAATCGCCTCATACGGACTGACGGAGCCGTCAGCGGGGAGTGACGCGCGCGGCATCCAGACCGTCGCCATCAAGCGCGGCGATCGGTACGTCATGACGGGCGAGAAGATGTGGATCTCGCTTGCAGATGTCGCCGACAATTTCCTCGTGTTTGCCTGGACGGATCTCGACAAGAAAAAGGAGCGCGACCCCACCGGGATCAGCGCGTTCGTCGTGGAACGCGCATTCAAGGGCTTTTCGAGCGGCACGCTCAAGGAAAAGTGGGGGATTCTCGCCGGCAACACCGGCTTCTTCAAGATGGAGGAGGTCGAGATTCCGCGGGAGAATCTCCTCGGGCGCGAAGGCGAGGGCTTCAAGATTGCGATGTTTGCCCTGGATCAAGGGCGTTACACTGTCGCCGCCGGCGCCACCGGCCTCATCCGCGCCTGTCGCGACGCCAGCGTGCGGTACGCAAAGGCACGGAAGGCGTTCGGTGTGGAGATTGGCTCGCACCAGCTCGTGAAAGAGATGATCGCCCACATGGAGTCGGACTACGAGGCGGCACGCCTGCTGTGGCTGCGCTCGGGCTGGCTCAAGAACGTTGGAAAGCGCAACACGAAAGAGACCGGGCTCGCCAAATGGTTTGCCACCGTCGCCTCGGAACGGGCGGCGGGCGACGCCGTGCAGATTCACGGCGCGAACGGCTACTCGGACGAGTATCCGGTCGGACGGTTCTATCGCAACTGCAAGGGCGCCGTCATTTACGAAGGGACGCGCGAGATCCACAAGATCATGCAGGCGGATTATCTGCTCGGGTACCGCACGGATCGACCGACGCGCTGTACACTGCCCGCCTGGGACGGGACAAGTCACAAGTCACAAGTCACAAGTCACAAGGCGCAAGTCGCAACAGCACCGAGCACAAAGCACCAAGCACCTTCATTGTGACTTGGATCTTGTGCCTTGTGACTTGCTCCGAGGGAGAAGCTGATGACACTCACGCGGACGGTCGGCTCACCCGATTCTGACATCGACGATGCAACAGGCCGCAGATTCATGGATCTCGATCTTTCGCTCGACTTCCTGCGGGTCGTCGAACAGGCCGCCATTGCATGCGCCCAGACGATGGGTCAGGGCGACCGCCACAAGTCGGATCAGGTGGCTGTGGAAGCCATGCGACGCGAGCTCGATTCGGTCCCCATCGACGGCACGATCGTGATTGGAGAGGGAGAGCGTGACGAGGCGCCGATGCTCTACATCGGCGAAAAAGTCGGCCAGTCGCATCGAGAGAGCAACGGTCGCCGGTACCCACCAGTAGACATCGCCGTGGATCCGCTCGAGGGGACGAACTTGTGCGCCACCGGCGCACCCAATGCGCTGGCGGTGCTGGCGGCATCCGAGCACGGCGGGTTGTTGCACGCGCCGGATATCTACATGGAGAAGCTGGTCGTTGGCCCGAGCTCGAAGGATGTGGTGGATCTGGACGCACCGGTGCGGTTCAACCTCCGCGCGATCGCGCAGGCGCTCGGCCGTCGCGTCGAAGACCTCGTCGTGATCGTGCTCGATCGCCCGCGCCATAACGATCTCATCGAGGAGATTCGCGCAACGGGCGCGCGCATCAGGCTGATCGGCGATGGCGATCTCTCCGCTGGCATCGCGGCCGCCGTCGTTGGCAGCGGTGTGCACGCCGTGATGGGAATCGGCGGCGCGCCGGAGGGTGTGCTGACCGCGGCGGCCATGCGGTGTCTGAATGGGGAAATCTATGCGCGGCTCGTCATCACCAAGCCGGAGGACGAGGAGCGGTGCCGTGCGATGGGGATCACGGATCTCAAGAGAGTGTACCGCTCGAAGGACCTTGCCTCGGGGGAGCGGATCATTTTCGCGGCGACAGGGGTAACCGACGGCACGCTGATGCGCGGGGTGCGGTTTTTCGGCGACGGCACGCGCACGACGTCGATTGTGATGCAGACCTACCAGCACCAGATTCGATTCATCGACAGCATCCAGGTCAATCCTACGAAGGATGTGAGAATCAGGTTCTGAGTGCATTCCTGGAAACGTAACCAAGCGGCCGTCACGGCGGCTGCTTTCGTGGGCTTTACCGGCTTCACGCTGGTGATGCCCTTTCTGCCCCTCTACATTCGCCAGCTTGGCGTGACCGACATCGGCGAAATTGCGCTCTGGACCGGCGTGACGCTAGGGGTATCACCGGCGATTGCCGCACTGACGGCGCCGCTCTGGGGACGCGTCGGCGACCGCTTCGGGAACAAGCTCCTCGTGCAGCGTTCGCTCGTCAGCTTCATCGCGGTGATGAGCGCGATGGCCTACGTCACCAAGCCGTGGCACCTGTTCGCGCTGCGGGCTGTCCAGGGCTTTTTTGCAGGCTACGGACCGCTGACCCTGTCGATGGCAGCGCTCTCGGCGCCGCGCGAGAAGATGGCGATCGCCATAGGCACGGTTCAGACGGCTCAGCGCATGGGACCAGCCATTGGACCCGTCATCGGCGGAATGCTGGCTCCGATCTTCGGCCTCCGCAACTCCTTTTTTGTCGCCGCCGGGTTTTATGCGGTGGCCCTCATCATGATCACCGTGCTGTTCAAGGAGCCGCCAAGGGCGCCGCGACCGGCGGCAGGACGCCAGCGCACGCCCTTCGCGTCGATTCTGGCGTTCGAGAACTTTCTACTCGTGATGTTGGTGCTGTTCGGGCTGCAGCTCGTCGATCGGAGCTTTGGCCCTGTGCTGCCACTGCACGTTGGCGGGCTCGGGTACTCACCGGCGGAGGTGCCGGTCGTCTCGGGACTCCTCTTTTCGGTGCTGGCCTTGACCGCGGCTCTCGGCAATCAACTGTCCAGCCGGGTCTTGAAACAGCACTCGCCGCGAGTGGTCATCATCTGGGCGGTGATGATTGCCGCCGCAGCGCTCGGTGTGTTCACCGTATCGAGAAATATATGGCTGCTGGCCGCGGCGCTGGCAGTAGTCGGTCTGTGCATCGGCACGTCGATCACGACCGCCTTTGCCGCCGGAGGCGCCGTCATTCCGCAAGACGTGCATGCCACCGCATTTGGCTTCCTGACGAGCGCTTCGCTCAGTGGTGTCGCGATAAGCCCCGTGCTGAGCGGTCTGATCGCGGCGCGCAGCATTCGCGGCGTGTTCGTTGTCGGTGTCGCGATGTTGCTGATCCTCGCCTTCGTCGTCAGAAGGGTGATGGTGGAACGGAACCCCCCGATGGAAGTGGCGCCGGCAGTGGAGGAAAGCTGAGCGAGACGGGAGACGCGTCGTTCACACTTCTCGGTTCTCGCTTCTCGGTTCGTGTTCAGGTTCGGTTCCGGGTTCGAAGTGCGCGGGTTCGCGGTTCGCCTGGTCGGCTGTACCCCGACATTTCACGTACGTAGTGTTCGGCTTCCGTCTTCGCGTAAAGCTTCGGCGGACCTGCGACCACGCGTCCCGACTCGCTGTCGCGCTTGAGGCGAGCCAAGTCGGAGCGCAGGTCTGCGGCGCTCTGATAACGCAGTCGTGTGTCCTTCTCGAGCGCCTTGCCGACGATCCGACCTAGGTCCGGATGCACGCGATCGAGCGCGGCCGGAGGCCGGTTCAGGATCGCGTCGAAGATGATCGCTGATGTGTTGCCGGGGAATGGCAACGCGCCGGCCGCCATTTCATGCAGCACGACGCCGAAGGAGAACAGGTCCGTGCGCGGATCAACGTCCTCGCCGCGCGCCTGCTCGGGCGACATGTAGGCGACGGTGCCCAAAGCCGTGCCCGGGCTGGTCAAGTGCCCCGGCGCGGCTTCAACCGTGGCCATGGCCGAGTAGGCGGGAGCTGCGTCGGCGCGCATCTTCGCGAGGCCGAAGTCGAGGACTTTGGGTTGTTCACGCGTCGTGATGAAGATATTGGCCGGCTTGATATCGCGATGTACGATGCCGGCGCGGTGCGCGGCGTCGAGCGCATCGGCTACCGGGATGGCGATCTCGAGCAGCGCGGCAAGCGCAAACGGACGCGTGCCGAGGCGTTCCCGCAGCGTCTGGCCCTCGAGCAGCTCCATCGCCAGGAAGTGGCATCCGACGTCCTCACCGATGTCGTAGATGGTGCAGATGTTCGGATGATTGAGCGCGGCGGCCGCGCGGGCCTCGAGCAGGAACCGATCGATGGCGGAGGGATCCTGACCGATGGCGTCCGACAAGAGCTTGAGCGCGACGGGCCGGCCGAGGCGCTCATCCTCGGCTTTGTAGACAATACCCATACCGCCTGCACCGAGGGCCGAGAGGATGCGGTATGGGCCAAGCCGTGTATTCGGTTGGAGCGCCACTGCAAGCCGGTGCGCGATTCTATCGCATCGGACTGCCCCGAACCCCGAACAGTGAACGCGGAACCGAACCTGAACACGAACCGAGAAGCGAGCACCGAGAAGTGTGAACGACAGGTTCTCCGTTCTATTCGTCAACCTTGCCCTTATGCTTCCGTCTTCGCCATGGACGTTTGGTTTTGTCCTCGTGCACGCCGCCAGTCTGCCGGGGCAGTGGCGCGCGAGGCCGGGCGGGCGTCTTCGGTTTTGCTCGTCGAGCGGTCACGGTCGTGGTGCTATTGTAGTAAGTGTCCCCATCGAGACCTGAACGTGCGGCCCTTGTCGGCCTGGTAACGGGCCCAGGGCGTCGCGTGGACTCGGATCGGTCGCTCGCTGAACTGGCTGGCTTGGCCGAAGCGGCCGGAGCCGCCGTCGTGCTTCAGGTGATCCAGGAAAGACCCAAACCGGATCCTGCGACGTTCATCGGAGGCGGCAAAGCCGCGGCGCTGGCTACCGCGTGCGCCGAGGCAGGCGTCGATCTGGTCATCTTCGACAACGAACTGACACCGGCACAGTTGAGACAGCTCGAGGAGAAGCTCGACCGCAAGGTTCTCGATCGTACGCAGCTCATTCTCGACATCTTTGCGCGACGCGCCCGGACCCGCGAGGGCAAGTGGCAGGTGGAGCTGGCGCAGCTCAGGTATCTGCTTCCTCGCCTCGTGGGCGCCGGGACCGCCCTGTCGCGCCTTGGAGGCGGCATCGGCACGCGCGGTCCTGGTGAGACGAAGCTCGAAAGCGACCGGCGACGCATCCGCACCCGCATCCGGTCGATTCAGCAGGAGATCGATCATGTCCGTCAGCGCCGCGCGCAGCTTCGCGAGCGACGCCAGAAGCAGTCCGTGCCCACCGTCGCGCTGGTGGGATATACCAATGCCGGGAAGACCACGCTGTTCAACAGAATGACAAACGAGCGGGCGGTCGCGTCCGATGCGCTCTTCGTGACATTGGATCCCCTCGTCCGTCAGGTCCGTCTTCCCGACCGGCGCGAGCTGCTGGTATCCGACACCGTCGGTTTCATCGATCGACTGCCGCATACGCTGATCGCAGCGTTTCGAGCAACCCTCGAAGAGGTCGCCGAGGCCGATCTCGTCTTGCACGTGATCGACGCTGGGTCGTCCGACCGCGACCGCCATGTGACAGCGGTGCGGAGGGTCCTGGAGGAAGTCGGCGCGGCGGATGTGCCGGGGCTTGACGTATACAACAAGGTGGACACGATCACGGCCGACGAGCGTCGGCGCATTGCCGAGCGCGATCCCGGGGCGGCGCTGATTTCGGCTCACACGGGGGAGGGGATTGACGACCTCGTACAAATGATCGCCTCCCGCCTTGCGCTTGATACGCGGCGCATTACTATTACCTTCGACGGTGCCAATCCCTTCGACCGTGAACAGATCGCGCGGCTCTATCGCGTGGCGCGTGTCGTCAGCCACGTCGCCACGGACGGACGCGTCGTCATCGAGGCGGACGTGCCACGGCGCTACGTCGCACGCCTGACGACGCCAGAGACACCCGGAGAAAACGCCAATGCGAGCTAAGCGGCTTGCCCTGGGTCTAGTGACGGCTTCTTGTATTGCGGCTGCCTGCGCGGCGAGGCCGGCCCCGCCGGTCGCGGTGTCGCCAGCCTTTCCTGACTTCATGTATCCGACAATCCCGCCGGGCCTGGGTGGCGCGAGCGATTTGGCTCGCGTCGACCGGGGGTGGCGGTTTCTGCAGGCGAAGGACCTTCGTGGCGCCGACCTGGAGTTTGGCGCCGCACTGAAACGAACGCCGGCTTTGTACCCGGCCCGCGCCGGAAGCGCGTACGTCGCTCTCGCCGGTGCGGCCTTCGACCAGGCGCTTGGCGCTTTTGACGCCGTGCTCCGGACTGCTCCGGCCTATGTCCCGGCACTCATCGGTCGGGGTCAGACGCTGCTGGCGATGAAGCGCGACGCGGCGGCGGTGGAGACGTTCGAGGCGGCACTGGCCGTTGACGCGTCGCTGACCGAAGTGCGCCGCATCGTCGACGTCCTGCGGTTTCGCGGCTTGCAGGACCTGATCGAGACCGCGCGGACCGCCACTGCAGCGGATCGATTGAGTGAGGCTGCCGCGGCGTACGAACGCGCGCTGGCGGCATCGCCGGATAGTGCGTTTCTCCACCGCGAGCTCGCTCTCGTGGCGCTGCGGCAGGGGAACATCGACGTCGCGCTGATTCGTTTTCGACGCGCCGTCGAGCTCGATCCTGCCGACACCGCGTCACTGATTCAGATCGGAGAGGTGCTGGAAGGGCGACAGGACCTTGCCGGCGCGGAGGCCGCATACCGGCAGGCGGCGAGCATCGACCCAAGTGCCGACCTGAGCGCACGGCTCGCGGTCATCGCGGAGCGGGCGCGGGACGCGCAGCTTCCCGCCGAGTTCCGGGCAATCCCCGCGTCGGCGCAAATTGCGCGCGGCGACCTGGCCGCACTCATCGGCATTCGCCTCGAAGACGTCCTGCGCCTGGCTCCGGCCCGGGAAGTGGTCGTCACCGACGTGGCCGGTCACTGGGCAGCTTCATGGATTGCGGCTGTCGCCCGCGCCGGAGTGATCGAGCCCTTCGCGAACCACACGTTCCAGCCGGGAGCTCCGATCACACGAGCGGATCTCGCCAGCGCCGTCAGCCGCATCGTAACGCTGGTGGCGGCGAATCGGCCGGAGCTGCGACCGCATCTGACCGCGCGGCCCACAATCGCCGACATGTCGGCCGGCCATCTCACCTATCCGGCCGCCTCGGTGGCCGTTGCCTCGGGAGTCATGTCTCTCGCGGCAGGCAATCGCTTCGACGTGGCGCGTCCTGTTTCGGGCGCCGAAGCCGCCGACGTGGTCCTCCGGCTCCGCGACCTCACCATCACTCAGCGCTGAGCCACCGTGGGCAATCTGACAGTCGCAAACCAGCTCACGATCCTCCGGATCATGCTGATCCCGGCGTTCGTGCTGCTGGTCGTGTACGGCTATCTGGGATGGTCGCTCGTGACGTTTCTCGTAGCCGGCATCACTGACGCCTTGGACGGCCTCATCGCGAGACGCGCCGGACAGCGGACGAGTCTCGGGGCGTGGCTGGATCCACTGGCGGACAAGCTGCTTCTTGTTACGACGTTCGTCGTGCTCACGCTGCCAGCCATTCCGCTTGCCAATCATCTGCCGCTCTGGCTGACCGTCTTCGTCATCAGCCGCGACATTGTCATCATCGCCGTCGTGGCGATCATCAGTCTGGCGATCGGGCCGCGCACGTTCACGCCGTCAATATGGGGCAAGCTCGCCACCGCAACCTACATCGTCACGAGCCTGGTGGTGATGTACTACAACTTCCGCCGCGAGCAGGCGCCGATCGTGGACGCGTTCATCTGGGCGGCGCTGGGCGTGACGCTGATCTCAGGGATCGACTACTTCTTGAAGCTGCGTCGCTTGATCAATGAACCGGAGACCACGTCGATCTCTCAAACGTAGTGTCCGGCTTCAGCCGGACCAGTGATTTTCGGCGCCACCGGGCTGGTCCGGCTGAAGCCGGACACTACGTACTCATGAAGAGAGCTCTAGGTGGCGAGCCTGCGTTTGAAGTAGTCGACCGTCGCAAGAAGACCTTCTTCGAGTCCCACCTTCGGTTCCCAGCCGAGTAGCGTTCGCGCCCGGGTGATGTCCGGTCTGCGCTGTTTTGGGTCGTCGACCGGAAGAGGGCGGTAGACCACGCTGCTGCGGGAGCCCAGGAGCCTGATGATGATGTGTGCGATCTCCTCGATCGTGACTTCATGAGGGTTGCCGATGTTGACCGGATCGCTCGTATCGGAGTCCATCAGGCGCAGCACGCCGTCCACGAGGTCGCTCACATAACAAAAACTCCGCGTCTGCGTGCCGTCACCAAACACCGTCACGTCCTCGTGGCGCAACGCCTGCGACATGAACGCCGGAACCGCGCGGCCGTCGCGCAGCCGCATGCGCGGGCCGTATGTATTGAAGATGCGGACGATCCTTGTGTCGAGGCCGTGGTACCGATGGTACGCAAACGTAATCGCCTCGGCGAACCGTTTCGCCTCGTCGTAGACGCCACGTGGCCCAATCGGGTTGACGTTGCCCCAGTACGTTTCCTTTTGTGGATGTTCGAGCGGATCGCCGTAGACCTCGGACGTCGAGGCCAGCACGAAGCGCGCGCGTTTGGCGAGGGCGAGTCCGAGGGCGTTGTGCGTGCCGAGCGAGCCCACCTTGAGCGTCTGGATGGGCAGCTCGAGATAGTCAATCGGGCTGGCCGGACTTGCCCAGTGAAGAATGAAGTCCACCGGTCCGTCGACATCGATGTAGCGGGTGACGTCGTGACGAATGAACTCGAACGCGCGTCCACGCAGGTGCTCGATGTTGGCGAGGTCGCCTGTCAACAGATTGTCGACCCCGACAACTGTGTAGCCCCGGTCCAACAGCGCTTCGCAGAGGTGAGACCCGAGAAACCCCGCTGCGCCGGTGACGACGACTCTCAATATGCGATTCCGCGCTGGAACAGGCCGCGAAAGAGCGTGAGCCACATGATCTTCAGATCGAGCGTCACCGACCAGTTCTCGATGTAGTAGAGGTCGTACTCGATGCGCTTCTCGAGGGAGGTGTTCCCCCGCCAGCCGTTCACCTGCGCCCAACCGGTGATGCCCGCCTTCACCTTATGGCGAAGCATGTACTGCGGAATGCGGTGCTTGAACTGTTCGACGAAGTACGGGCGTTCCGGTCGCGGGCCAACGATCGACATATCGCCCCGCAACACGTTCCAGAACTGTGGCAGCTCGTCGAGATCGAAGCGCCGGAGCCAGCGTCCGACCGGTGTCGCGCGAGGATCGTCATCACGCGCCCAGACGGGGCCTGTCGTGTCCTCCGCGCCCTCCGACATCGATCGGAATTTGTAGACATTGAACGCCTTCCCGTCCAGACCCATGCGCTCCTGGCGATAAAAGACCGGCCCGGACGAGGTGAGCCTCACGAGTGCGGCAATAATCCCCAAGGGAAGTGCGAGGAACACGAGCGCGACGGCGGATACCGCGACGTCGATCGAGCGTTTCACCCAGGTATTGAAACCCTGCAGCGGAACGTCGTTGATGTTGATGATCGGCAGACCGTCGAGATCTTCGAGCCGCGCGCGCAGCGCGATGAATTGCAGCAAGTCGGGCACAACCTTCACGTCGATGAACTCGCGGCTCGTGATTTCGATCAGGTCGAGGAGCTTGGAGTGCTCCTCGAGCGGCAGGGCTACGTACAGATGATCGACGCGCTCGCGCTGGGCGATCTCACCGACCTCGGTGAGCGTGCCGAGCAGCGGCAGACCGCGATACCCGAGGTGATCACCGCCTGCGCGGTCGTCTATGAAACCAATGACCTGATAACCAAGCTCGCGATGCTGCAGGATGCGGTCCGCAACCATGCGCCCCAGGTCGCCGGCTCCCGCAATCAGGATGCGCTTCAGGCCGATGCCGGCCCGCCACCGCCGCTCCAGCAGCTCACGAACCGCCTCGCGCGAGGAATACGTGAACAGGACGTTGAGCACGAGGAAGAGCGCCCACACAATCTGTGACACTTCGTAGGCGCCGCGAGCCTTTGCTTCATCGGACGCGTAATACGCCTGGACGTACAGCGTTGAGATGACGCTGAGGACGACAGCCAGGATGCTGCCTATCAGCACGGCGAAGAAGTCGTCCACGCGCGAGCGGCCGCGACGCAGACGGTAGACGCCCTGAAGCTGAAAGGCGAGCGGCGTGAGCACCGCGATGAACGGCAGCACGTTGACGTACTGCTCGAAGGGCGGATAGCCGTGCGTGACCGGAATGAGGCCGCTTTCGAAACGGATTCCGTAGGCGAGAATAAACGCCCACATCGCCAGAACCGCGTCGGAGAGGACGTAGCAAGCGACGAGCAGACGATTGTAACGTCTTACCATCGCGATCCAGCAGGCGCCGCGGTCGTCTCGTCGATCAGTTCGCGCATTCGCAGCATATGGCGCTCGCGGGCGAACCGCTGCGCCGATGCCCTCACAGCCGTGGGGTCGAAGCGGTGACGGGCCACACGCGCCAGGGCCGACGCCAGCTCCGCGACCTCGAGCTCACCGAACAACACGCCATTCTGGCCATCGATCACCGTTTCCACCGCGCCCCCGCGCGCAAGGGCAACAACTGGACGTCCGCACGCATGCGCCTCCACAGGCACGATGCCGAAGTCCTCCTCGCCAGGCAGGATCACTGCGAGCGCTGTCCGGTACTCGTCGCGAACGGCTTCGTCACTCAACCGGCCGAGAAACTCCACGTTCCGTCCTGCACGCGCTTCCAGCCTCTGCCGATCCGGGCCGTCCCCGACGACGCGTAGCGGCGCGCCAACACGCTCGCAGGCTTCCATCGCCAACTCGATTCGCTTGTACGGGACGAGGGCAGACACGATCAGAAAGTGCGTGCCCGGAGTGACGTCGGCAGGATGGAAGAAGACCGTGTCAACCGGTGGATACACGATCGTGGCCTCGCGATTATAGTATCGGCGGATCCGCGCCGCAACGTGCGCGGAAATGGCGACGAACCGATGCACGCGCGATGCCGTGGCCGCATCCCACCGCGCCAACCGCGCCATCGCCGGCCGGTACACCCATCGGTTTGCGAGACGGCCCACACGAGCGGGTCCGAAATACGCATCGAACTGATCCCACGCATATCGCATCGGCGAGAAGCAGTAGCACAGGTGCCGTGCTCTGCCAGTGGCGACGGCCGCCTTGGCGACGCAGTGGCTGGAGCTGATCACCAGCTCGTACGGATCGAGGTTGAATTGCTCGATGGCGAGAGGAAACAGCGGGAGGTACTGCCGGTAATACGTCGCAGCGCGCGGCAGCCGCTGCACGAACGATGTCTCGATGCGGTGGCGCTCGATCGTCGACGACACCGACCCGCGGACGTGACACAGCGTAAAGATGTCCGCGTCGGGATACATCTCGCACAGCGCTTCGAGCGCGCGCTCACCCCCACGCATCCCCGTCAGCCAGTCGTGAATCAGCGCCGTTCTCAGTGGCGGCCTCCGACCTCCTGATACACCTCGCGCGTCCTGGCGACCGAGCGTTCCCAGGAGAACTCGCGTGCACGGGCCATTCCCTTGACGCGGAGCTCCGCGCTCAGCACAGGGTTGGTCAGAACCCGGTGCATGCCTTCGACGATCGATTCGACTTCGTAGGGATCGACCAGCACGGCGGCATCGCCCGTTACCTCGGGGAGGGACGACACATTCGAGGTGACGACCGGCGTACCGCACGCCATCGCCTCCAGCGGCGGCAAGCCGAAGCCCTCGTAGAGCGACGGAAAGACGAACACCTCGGCCAGCCGGTACAGCACTGCCAGCGTCTCGTCCGGCTGGTGGCCCAGGAAGCGCACGTGCTTGTGGAGCTTGTGCTTGTGCACCGCGCGCCGGAGGGCTGGCAGCTTCGAGATTTCGTCGCCGATGATGAGCAGCTTCAAGTCGTCGAATCCACGGTGCCTCAACATGTCGTACGCCTCGATCAAACGGACGAGATTCTTATGCGGCTTGATGTTGCCGACATACAGCACGAAACCGTGCGCCAGTTGATAGCGCTCCCGCACGCGCGCCACGTCTTCCTCGGATGGGGCGGCGCGAAACCGTTCGTCGATGGCGTTGTAGACAACGACGATCTTCTCGGGCGGCACGTTGAAGAAATGAATGATGTCACGCTTGGAGGCTTCCGACACCGTGAGAATCCGGTCCGAACGCCGCACGGCCACCCACATCGATGCCCTCGCGTAGGCGTACGCCACACGGTTGGGCAGATACTGCGGGAACATCAGGTGAATGCAATCGTGAATCGTGACGACCGATCGGCACCGTACCGCCGGCGGCAGCACGTAATGCGGCGCGTGAAAGACATCGGACCGCTCGCGGTGCAGCACCCACGGCACGTGGATCTGCTCCCGGACCGAGTAGTTCGGCGACGGCTCGAGCACCGTCCGGAAGTTCGGGCCCAGCTGGCTGCCGACGGAGAGATCCGACTCCTGGCAGAGAAGGACGTACTCGCTCTCATGGTCGATGCGGGCCAGGTGCCGCAGCAGATTGCGCGTATACGTCCCGATGCCGAAATCGTGCAGCTTCCGCGCGTCGATTGCGACCCGCATTCAGAGTCATTATATTGGGCGTCAGTCAGGCGGCAGGCGGTTGCGCAGCGCCAGATAGGCGCGAAGGAGCGGCAGCCAGGAGGGATGGTGCTTCTCGTAGAAGGCGAGCTGGCTCCGACGATACGCGACTTCCGTGGCGCGCGGGACCGATGAGACCGAGCGCCCACGCAGGTGGAATACCTCGGCGTCGGCGACGAAGAGCACCTTGCGGCCGCGCGCGCGAATCGCGGCGCAGAAGTCGACGTCCTCGGCGTACATGAAATACCGCTCGTCGAACAACGCGACAGCTTCGGCGTCGGCTCGACGAACTAGCAGACAGGCACCGCTGACCCAGTCGACGGTGCGGGACCGCTCGGTCACGCGCTGCACATAACTGCGGACGATCGGCATGCCTCGATCGTTGCCGCGGACGAGCAGCTTCTGACGCAGCTCCGCGAATGGGCCGATCATCGAGCCGAAAGACAGCTCTGCCCGCTCATGTTCGTCGACCAGTCGCGGGCCGGCGACCGCCGCGTCGGGTCTCGACGCGAGGATGTCGAGCAGTCTCGCGATGGCGCCGGGGCGAGCCTCCGTGTCCGGATTCAGCAGCAACACGAACGCGCCGGACGACCTTCGGATGCCAAGGTTGCTCGCGCGGGCGAATCCAAGATTCGCCTCGGCGTCGATTACGCGTACTGCGGGCCAGCGCCGTCTGATGGCGTCGGCGGTCCCGTCGGGAGAGGCGTTGTCGACGACGATCGTTTCGTAGTCGAGCGGAGGAAGCGTGCGCGCCAGCGAGTCGAGACACGGGTCGATCTGCCCGGCCGAATTGTACGTAACGATGATGATCGAGAGCAGTGGCGTCACCTTTGACCTGTGACCCGTGACTTCCGACTTCCGGCACAGGCCAGCAACACGTCGAGCACCTGTTCCGCGCACGTGCGCCACGAGTACCGTGGCAGCAACCGCACCGACGCGTCGAGGATGCGCGACCGCTCCGCGTCGTCGAAGAGCGCACGTTCGATAGCGGCGTCGACAAGCGCCGGGGCGGGCTTCGGGACGTACAGTGCCGCGTCGCCGTACACCTCGCGCGCAATGGGCGTGTCCAGCACGATAATTGGGACACCGACCGCGAGCGCTTCGACAGGGGTCAGGCCAAACCCTTCGTATTCCGAAAGAAACACAAACGCACGCGCGCGTGCGTAGAGCTCGCCCAGCGCCTCCTCTGAGACATACGAGCGAAGCGCAATGCGATCGGCGACTCCGCTCTGTCCGACGAGGCGATCGAAATCGACGCGCGGTGTCGTGCGATTGTCGCCGACGATCGCGAGGCGCACGTCGTGTCGTCGTCGCGCCAGCCGGCCGAATCCGTCGATCAGTGCCGGTATGTGGCGGCGGGTGAAGAGAGATCCGACGAATAAGACAAGATGCCCGCCATCCACGTCGCGCGGAGTCTCGATGCTCACCGCAGACGCCAGCGGTGTGGCACCAGGGTAAGCCACGTCGATCAGGGCGCCGTCAACGCCAAGCAGCCGCACGATCTCATCCTTCGAAAACTGCGAAATCGTCACGATCCGCGCGGCGCGCCGGGCGGACAGACGCACCAGGACCCTCCGCCGCAACCCTTCTCGCCACGCAAACCACTCGGGATGCGCGACAAATGACATGTCGTGGATGGCAACGACCATCGGCGCGGGACACGACAGAGGTCCCGTGTAGCCAGGGGCGAACAGGACGTCCGCGTTCGCCTCGCGAACGAGGGCGGGCAGCGTAAGCTGCTCCCACAGGGTGGGCGAGCTTCGGTTCCAGTCTGGACGGACGAGCGTTCGCATGCCTGAGGCGAACGTGGCGCGGTCAAGATGTCCGGGGCCGCACAGAACGAACTCGTGGGAGCGGGCCGTCGGAAGCTCGCTCCAGGCAGCAAGCAGGCCCGCTAGGTAGCGGCCGACCCCGGTCGGCTGTCCTCGAAGCTCGCGCGCGTCGATAGCGACCCGCATTCCTATTGGTTCCGCCGGCGCACGATGGCGTCGCCATAGGCCCGCCGCAGCGTCGCAGCCGTCGCGCCCCACGTGAACGCCCGCGCACGGACAAGCCCGGCAGCGCCTGCCTGAACGGCTGCTGTGTCGTCGGAGACGAAGCGCTCGAGAGCCGCGGAAAGCGCCCCGATGTCGGACGGATCGACAAGCGCGCCGGCGGAGCCGACAACTTCGGGCAGCGACCCGCGGTTCGACGCCACGACAGGAACGCCCGCCGCCATCGCTTCGAGGGCGGGAAGCCCGAACCCCTCATCCAACGACGGCAAGACCAGCAGGCGCGCTCCCGCGTAGAGCCGCTCACGGTCTTCGTCTGCCACGTACCCGTGATAGCGGACCTGGCCCGCGAGCGGTGGACGGTCGATCCGTGAAAGCCATTCGTGTGCGGCGGCCGTTGCGCGACCCGCAATGACCAGCATGGGGGCCGCCCGCATCCGGCCGAGAAGTACCTCATAGGCATCGAGCAGCCCCCCGACGTTCTTCCTCGGCTCGAGCGTGCCTATGAACAACAGGTAGCCGTCGTGCGGGACATTGGGCGCTTGCCCCAGCGACGTCCACGAAGGGGCACCGGGAGGACAAACGTAGATGCGCTCTTCGGGCACGCCGAGGCGCGCGGCTATCAGACGTTTACCATGGTGCGTCGACGTGATCACCGCATGTGCGCGACGGGCATGTACGCCGGCCAGCGCCGGGTAGTCGCGGCGGATTTCCGCTCGCGTCTGCGCCGCGTTCGTCAGGAAGAACAAATCGTGGATGGTTACCACCTGGGCCGCGCGGCGAGCCGGGATGAGAAGGGGATGCGCCGAATGAACAAGATCAAACGGCCCGGCAACCGTTTCCACCGACGGCCATCCGACGCGATGCCAGAGAAGGTTCAACACCCGCACCGGGATGCGCCGATCGATGACCGAGGCGCGGAGTTGAGACGAGACGGTGGGTGGAGGTCGATCCTTCCAGGAGCTCGTGAAGACCGCGACTTCGCCGGGATATGCGGCCGAGTAGGCGCGAACGAGCTGGTGAACGTACTCGCCGACGCCGGTGCGCTCCCGAAGGGCGGGTCGGTAATCGACGAGAATCCGCATCGAACCGTTATGATAGCCTCAGCAGTTTTGAGGCGAACCGGCGACGAAAGTCGTGGAGGCCAATGAAGATCGCGGTTGTGGGCACAGGGTATGTTGGCCTGGTTGCGGGCGCGTGTCTCGCGGAGAGCGGAAACGATGTCGTATGCGTCGACAAAGACGACGACAAAGTTCGAATGCTTCGCCGTGGCAAGATGCCCTTTTATGAGCCTGGCCTCGAGGAGCTCGTCCGTCGCAATCGAGGGGAAGACCGCCTCACGTTCACGTCAACGCTGCCCAAGGCCGTCCGCGCTTCCGCCGTCATTTTCATCGCGGTCGGCACGCCGCAGGGCGAAGACGGCTCGGCGGACGTGAACCAGGTGCTCGAGGTGGCGCGCGATATCGCGCGCGCGATGAACGGATACAAGGTCATCGTCGACAAGAGCACGGTTCCTGTCGGGACCAGCGACCGTGTGCGCGAGGTCGTTCGGCGCGAAACGACGCACCCCTTCAGCGTCGTCAGCAATCCGGAATTCCTGAAGCAGGGGGCCGCCGTCGAAGACTTCATGAAGCCCGACCGCGTTGTCATCGGCGCGGAGGATCCGAGGGCGGAAGAATTGATGCGGGAGCTGTACAGTCCGTTCACGAGGACCGGCGCGCCGATCATGGTGATGGACTGCGGCAGCGCCGAGCTGTCGAAGTATGCAGCGAACGCGATGCTGGCCACTCGCATCTCGTTCATGAACGAGATCGCCAATGTCTGCGAGCTGGTGGGGGCCGACGTCGACCAGGTCCGCCGCGCTGTGGGTTCGGATCGACGGATTGGATCGTCATTCCTGTTTCCAGGCATCGGCTACGGCGGGAGTTGTTTTCCCAAGGACGTCCAGGCGCTGATCCACTTTGCCGCCGACAAGGATTACGAGTTCAGAATCCTCGAGGCCGTCGAGGCGGTCAATACGTGCCAGAAGACTCGCCTTCTGTCGAAGATGCGCACGCATTTTGGCAGTCTGAAGGGGAAAACGGTCGCGGTGTGGGGCCTGTCGTTCAAGCCCAAGACAGACGACATGCGAGAGGCTCCGGCTGTTCCACTCATCGAAGGCCTGCTCGCCGCCGGGGCCAAAGTGCAGGCCTACGACCCGGAAGCGGTTCGCGTCGCGAAGGGTCTTTTCGGCAACCGCGTGACGTTTGCCACTGGCAACTACGAAGCGCTCAAGGGCGCGGACTGCCTGGCCATCGTGACGGAGTGGAACGAGTTCCGACGGCCTGACTTTCCGCGGATGCGAAAGCTGATGCGCGGGCCGGTCGTGTTCGACGGCCGCAATCTGTATACGCCCGAGCAGATGAAACAGAACGGATTTACCTACTACTCCATTGGCCGCGCCTGACTCCCCGTCCCGCCCCGGCGCGGTTCTCGTGACCGGTGGTGCGGGCTACATCGGCAGCCATAGCGCAAAGGCGCTCCGCCGGGCAGGCCATCGCGTCGTGATCTTCGACAACCTGTCCGGGGGACACAGGGAAGCAACCCTGGGCGCCCCATTCATCGAGGGTGACATCCGCGACGTCGACGCCGTGCGGCGTGCGATACGTGACAGCGGCGCGACGGCGGTGATGCACTTCGCAGCGTTGCTGATAGTTGCCGATTCTGTTCGTAATCCTTCAGGTTACTATCGCAACAACGTGGTCGGCACGCTGGCAACTCTTGAGGCGATGGCGGCGGAGGACTGCCGACAGTTTGTGTTTTCTTCGAGCTGTGCAGTCTACGGTGAGCCGACCAACGTCCCGATCGAAGAAACGCATGCGACGTCGCCCGTCAATGCGTACGGGCAGACGAAGCTGGCAATCGAGCAGGCGCTGCCTCATTTCGAGCGCGCCTACGGCATCAGGTCCGTGCGACTGCGCTATTTCAATGCGGCCGGCGCCGACCCGGAAGGTGACCTCGGCGAGGACCACACGCCCGAGGTGCACGCCATCCCTCGCGCGTTCGATGCCGCGCTGGGAGGACCGCCATTCGAGATCTTCGGCGACGACTATCCGACTCCGGATGGAACGTGTCTACGTGACTACGTTCATGTGACCGATCTCGCCGACGCCCATATGCGCGCCTTGCAGCGTCTGGAAAAAGGGGGCGCTTCCGCGACATACAACGTCGGCACAGAGCGTCCCTCGTCCGTGCGCGACGTGTTGGAGACTGTTGAACGTGTCAGTGGCAGGTCGGTGCCGCAACGGGCGGTTCCACGGCGTACGGGCGACCCCGCGGTGTTGTACGCGTCGGCGGCGCGTATTCGCGGTGAGCTTGGATGGGTGCCACAGCGCCCCGCACTCGAAGCGATCGTCCGGGACGCATGGCGGTGGCACTCGACGCATCCGCACGGCTACGAGATGACTGCACAGTAATGTCCAAGATTCGTGGTGCTCTGCACGACCCGCTACTCTCGGTCGTCATGCCGGCGTTCAACGAGGCCGCAACGATCGAAGAGATCGTGCGGCGTGTCGTGGCTCTGCCGTTGAGGACCCAACTCATCGTGGTCGACGACGCTTCGACGGATGGGACGCGCGAGTTGCTGCAGCGTCTCCAGCAGGACCTCGGGTTCACGCTGCTGTTGCAGTCGCAGAACAAGGGGAAGGGCGCCGCACTGCGCCGGGGCTTCGAGGTGGTCCGCGGCGACCTGGTGGTCATCCAGGATGCAGACCTCGAGTATTCGCCTGAAGAGTTCCCGATGCTCATCGAGCTGATCTGCCAGGGACGGGCGGACGTGGTTTACGGGTCGCGCTTTCTAGGCCGCCATCGCGTCTTTCTCTTCTCGCACTATCTCGGAAACCGCCTCCTCACGCTCATCACCAACATCCTCTACAACACGATGCTCACGGACATGGAGACCTGCTACAAGGTGATGAGGACGGAGGTGCTCCGCTCGATGAGGCTGCAATCCAACGGTTTCGGCATCGAGCCGGAGCTGACGGCGAAGATTTTCAAGCGCGGCTATCGGGTGTACGAGGTACCGATCACCTACGACGGCCGGGGGTACGACGAGGGCAAGAAGATTGGCTGGCGTGACGGGGTAGTGGCCCTATGGGTGCTGCTGCGGTACCGGTTCAGCGAGTGAATGTCCTATTCCGACTCCTGAAGTACGCGCGTCCCCATCGCGCGCGGCTGCTGGGTGCTGTGGCAGCCATGGTGCTGTACGGCGCGGCGTCAGCCGCTCTTGCCGCCCTGATCCAGCCGATCTTCGATCAAGTGCTCCCGAACCGCGAGAACCTCGTTCCGATTGCGGCAGCCATCCTCATCGTCTACCTGATCAAGGGCATCGGCGCGTACCTCTCCGGGTACCTCATGACCGACGTCGGTCAGCGCGTCGTCCGCGACGTTCGCAACCTGCTGTTTCGCCACATTCTCGGACAGTCGGTCGCGTTCTTTGCGTGGCAAACCACGGGCCGCCTGCTGTCGCGGATCACCAACGACGTGGCGCTGGTGCAGCGCGCCGTTTCGGAGACGCTGGGCGACCTGGCGCGCGAGTCGCTGGCCCTTCTGGGCTTCGCGGCGCTCCTCATTTATTACGACGCGCGCCTCGCGCTCGTCTGCCTGACCGGCGCCCCTCTCGTCGTCTACCCGCTGGTTCGTCTCGGCCAGCGCGTGCGGCGCACGGCGCGACGAAGTCAGGAAGCCCTCGAACAGATGTCGCACGTCAGCGCCGAGGCGATCTCGGGGCACCGCATCGTGAAAGCGTTCGGGGCAGAATCGCGAGAGACCACGAAATTCGAACGGGCGTCCCATTACTTCTACCAGACGAGCATGAAGGTCACCAGCGCGCTGTCCGCGCTCCCGCCGCTGATGGAGTTCATCGGGGGGATCGCATTCGTTGGTGCGCTCGTCTACGGCTCCCAGGAAATTTCTGCCGGCCGCCTGTCTCCTGGCGAATTCACGGCCTTTGTTGCAGCGTTGTTCATGATGTACGCGCCGGCAAAGAAGCTCAGCCGCGTCAACGCCGATCTGCAGCAGGCGATGGCTGCCGGCGAGCGGATCTTCGAGATTCTCGACTCCCATAACGAGGTCGAGGAGCGCACCGACGCCATCGTCCTGCCGCCGTTCACTCGCCGGATCGAATTTCGCGATGTGCGGTTCAGATATGGGGCGACGGATACGCCGGCGACGCTCGAGGGCGTGACCTTGACGGTAGGTGCGGGCCAGATGCTGGCCATCGTGGGGCGGAGCGGCGCCGGAAAGACCACATTGGTCAATCTGATCCCCCGCTTCTACGACGTCACTGGAGGCGCAATCCTGTTGGACGGCTGCGACGTGCGCGACGTAACGCTTGCGTCACTCCGATCGCAGATTGGCATCGTGACGCAGGAGACGGTGCTGTTCGACGATACGATTGCCGCGAACATCGCGTACGGAAAGGCTGGCGCGACGCGTGACGAGATCGAGGCGGCCGCATGCGCCGCCCATGCCCACGAATTCATCGCACGGCTGGATAGAGGCTATGAGACGCTGATCGGAGAGCGCGGCCAGCGGCTCTCGGGAGGTCAACGCCAGCGGATCGCCATCGCGCGAGCGATCCTGCGTGATTCGCCGATTCTGATTCTCGACGAGGCCACCTCGTCGCTCGATGCCGAGGCAGAAATGCTGGTGCAGGAAGCGCTCTCGAACCTCATGCGCAACCGCACGTCATTTGTCATTGCCCATCGTCTCTCGACCGTACGCCGCGCCGACGCGATCGTGGTGCTCGAGCGCGGCCGCATCGTGGAATCGGGAGCCCATGATGAGCTGATGGCGCGAAATGGGGCCTATGCGAAACTCTACGAGCTGCAGCTGCAGGACGAGCCGGCGGAAATAGAGATCTGAATGATCAAGTCGATGACGGGCTTTGCGTCGCTCACCCATGAAGACGAGCGCGCCACGATCGGCCTCACGATCCGCGCGGTCAACCACCGGTTCCTCGACATCCAGCTTCGCATCCCCTCTTCACTCGGCGACCTCGAGTCGCGCGTCCGTGCGCTGCTGCAGAAGCGGCTCGCACGAGGCCGGGTCGAGCTGGCGATCAGCGTCCAGCTGCGCACGGTGGCCATGCCCACCATCGAGCTGAATGCCGAATTCGCCAGTGCGTTGTCTGCCGCGCTGGATCAGGCGCGCGATCGCGGCCTCGTGTCTGGAACCTTGACGCCCGGCGACCTGCTGCGCCTGCCACAGGCAATTACCATTCGCGAGCGACCGGTGGACACCGATCCCGTCGCGGAAGCGCAGCTCGGGGCAAGCGTCGAGGCGGCGGTGGAGCAGGCGCTTGCAGACCTCGACGCGATGCGGACGCGCGAGGGCGAACATCTTCTCGCTGATCTGGACGGACGCAGGCAGATGCTCAGCAGCCTGGTCGTGCAGCTCGCCGCGGCGGCCGACGAAGGGCGCGGCTCCCTGGAAGCGCGGCTGAAGGAGCGCGTTCGGGAGATCAGTTTCGAGCTGCCAGTCGATCAGGCGATGATTGCCCAGGAGATCGTCCGCACCGCTGCGCGTTCGGACATCAGCGAGGAAGTGACGCGGTTCCGCGCCCATCTGGCCCACTGGGAGGCGTTGCAGACGGCCGATGAGCCGTGCGGGCGGAAGCTCGATTTTCTGCTCCAGGAGATGAACCGGGAAATCAACACCATTGGCGCCAAGGCTGACGGCTTGCGCGTGTCGGAGCTGATCATCACCGCCAAGGCGGAGCTCGAGAAAGTGCGCGAGCAGGTCCAGAATGTCGAGTAGAGGGCTCCTGTTCATCGTCTCGGCCGCGTCAGGCACCGGAAAGACGACGCTGGTCGAGCGGCTCGTGCAGATGGTCCCGAATCTGAAGATGTCCCGTTCGTATACGTCCAGGCCCGCTCGAGCGGGGGAGCGGAACGGCGTCGATTATAATTTCATCAGCCGTGAACGCTTCGAAGCGATGGTGCGTGAAGGGGCGTTCCTGGAATGGGCCGACGTCTTCGGCCACTATTACGGCACGTCAGCGGCCGACACCGAAGCGCTTCTCGCCGAAGGGGCGGATGTGGTGCTGGTCATCGACGTGCAGGGCGCGCGGCAGGTGCGCAGCCGCGGCATCGAAAACGTCGGCGTCTTCGTGCTGCCCCCGTCGGCAGCCATCCTCGAGCAGCGACTCCGCGGACGCAGCAAGGATTCCGAAGATCAAATCGGACGAAGGCTCGAGGTGGCGTGCCGCGAGGTCGACGAGTACTCGCAATACGAGTACGTGGTCGTCAACGACGAGCTCGACGCAGCCGTGGAGCGGCTGGAATCAATCGTGCGGGCCGAGCGCGCGCGTGTGAAGGTCATGCGGCGCGACGCCGAAAGGATCATCGGGACATTCAGACATGCAAAGAACACCGAAGGAAAACCGGTTTGAGTTCGTCGTAATCGCCAGCCAGCGGGCGCGCCAGCTGCTCGCAGGCGCCCTGCCGCGCGAGGCGGGCGAGGCGGGCGAAAAGAAAGTCACCATCGCTCAACGCGAAGTCCTCAAGCGGAAGGTCGAGAAGATCGACCGGGAGTGAGATGCCGTTAGTCGCCCTCGGCGTGACCGGCGGGATCGGGGCGTACAAGGCGATCGAGGTATGTCGAGGCCTGCAGAAGCAGGGGCACGACGTCGTTGCGATCATGACCCGTTCGGCGGCGCGCTTCGTCGGCCCGGTCACGTTTGAAGCGATCACGCGGCGCCCGGTCATCACGTCTCAGTGGAAGCCGGGCATGAACGCCGACATCGAGCACATCGCGATTGCGGATGCGATTGCGCTGCTGCTCGTGGCCCCTTGCACGGCCAACATGATCGGCAAGCTCGCGCACGGCATTGCCGACGATTTCCTGAGCTCTCTCTACCTGGCAACCCGTGCGCCCGTGCTGCTGGCGCCCGCGATGAATACGAACATGCTGGCACACGAGGCCGTACGGCAGAACCTCCACACACTGGCCTCGCGTGGCGTGCGGTTCGTCGAGCCCGGCGAGGGTTACCTGGCCTGCGGGTGGATAGGGAAGGGTCGCCTTGCGGAGCCCGACGATATTGTGACGGCCGCGGTCCGGATTCTGTCACCGGTCGAATCGCTCTTGCGAGGGCGACACGTGCTCGTCACCGCCGGGCCTACGTACGAAGACATCGATCCCGTTCGGTATCTCGGCAACCGGTCCAGCGGGCGCATGGGGTTCGCGCTGACGTCCGAAGCGCGGCGGCGGGGCGCGCGCGTGACACTGGTGGCGGGTCCCACGCGAATCGATCCGCCGGCTGCCGACGAAGTGATTCGCGTTCGAAATGCAGCGGAGATGCACGCAGCCGTGATGGGGACCGCCAGCCACGCGGATGTCGTCGTGATGGCAGCCGCGGTGGCGGACTACACGCCCGTCGAGCCCGCATCGGACAAAATCGCCAAGACCGACGCGCCGCTCATCCTCGCGCTGGAACGTACGCCCGACATTCTGGCGGAGCTCGGGCGGATGCCGTCGCGTCTGGCGTCTGGTCTTCCAATTCTCGTCGGGTTTGCCGCCGAGACCCGCGACGTGCTCGCCAAGGCCCGTGACAAGCGTGCGCGGAAGGCGATCGATCTGATCGTTGCCAACGACGTGTCCCGACCGGACGCGGGTTTCGACGTCGGCACCAATGCCGTGACCATCATCGGCGACGCAGGCGAGAACGAACTGCCGGTCCAATCGAAGGACCAGGTCGCCGCGGCGATCCTGGATCACGTGGAACAGCTCATCCGTACCCGCGCCGCCGCGGCCCTTCGCGCGTAATGTCGAGCGATCAGCTCAAGGCGCATCTCGAATTCTTCGGGGAGCTCGGCGTGGACGGCGTCCGGCGTGACCCGCAGTGGCACCGCCGCACAGTTCCGGATCGACCTCCGCCCGCCGAGGCGATGGAACCCGATCAGGTGGAGCCCGTCCGGCTGTTTTCGTCGCCCTCTGAAGCGCTCGCTGCGATTCGTGAAGACCTCGGCGACTGCACCCGCTGCAAGCTTCATGGGCTGGGCCGGCGACAGATCGTTTTCGGCGTCGGCAACCCGGCTGCGGATCTCATGTTCGTTGGGGAGGCGCCGGGTGGCGATGAAGACATTCAAGGAGAGCCGTTTGTCGGGCGCGCGGGGCAGCTCCTCACCAAGATCATCGAGGCGATTGATTTGCGGCGTGAAGACGTCTACATCGCCAACGTCATCAAGTGCCGCCCGCCAGGCAATCGCAATCCAGAGCCCGATGAGGTGGAGCAGTGCGAACCGTTCCTGTTTCGTCAGATCGACACCATCAAGCCGAAAGTGATCGTTGCGCTTGGAAAGTTCGCGGCGCAGTCGCTGCTCCGCACCACGGATCCGATCACGAAGCTGCGCGGCCGCGAGTATAAGTACCGGGACGCGATTCTCATCCCGACGTATCACCCCGCCTACCTGCTGCGCACTCCCTCCGCCAAACGGGACGTGTGGGAGGACATGAAACGAGTGCGAGAAATACTGCGAGGCGGGTAATGCAAAATGCGTAATGCAAAATTCAAAATGCAAAAGGCAAACTGCACTAGACTTGATGCCAGTCGCCCTTACGTTTGCATTTTGAATTCTGCATTTTGCATTGCGTCTGATATCCGTCGCCGTCCCCGTACCCTATCTCGATTCGCTCACCTATAACGTTCCGGAGAAGTACTTGGAGCTGCCTCCGGTAGGTGCGCGCGTCCGCGTCCCGGTTGGAACGCGAACGGTCGTCGGATGTGTGGTCGGACATGACGCGCCCGTCGACCTTGAGACCGCGCCGCGGGACGTCGCCGACGTGCTCGACCGGGACCCCTTCCTGCCGCCGACGATCGTCGATCTGTGCCGGTGGGTTTCGGAGTACTACATGGCCGGAATTGGCGACGCGATTGGCGCCGCGATGCCGCCAGGATCGCGCCGCGCGTCTGCGTTCAGAACCGAGCGTCTCGCACTGGCAACCGCGGCTGGCCTGCACGCCTTGGGGTCGGACCCCGGTAAACAGCGTCACCGGGGTCTGACCCCTAAGCAACGCAGCGTGCTCGAGATGCTTGCCGTGGCGCCGACAGGGGTCCCAACGGCGACATTGCGCGACCGTGGCGCGAGCGCACACGTCGTCCGCCGTCTGGCCGCCAGTGGTCTGGCGCTGATTCACGACGAACCGATTGAGCGCGATCCGTTCGACCGCGTCGCACTGTCGCATCTCAGCCACGATCCCACCCGAGTCTTGACCGCCGAGCAGAAGAGCGGTCTGGCGGCGCTCGCGGCGCTCGCGAGCGCTGGCCGGTTTCACGTGGCGCTGCTGCACGGGGTGACGGGAAGCGGCAAGACCGAGCTGTACATGCGTCTCGCCAGCCACGTCTGCCAACAGGGCCGTCAGGTTCTACTGATGGTCCCGGAAATTGCGCTGACGCCCTCGGTCGTCGCGTTGTTTCGGTCCGCGTTCGGCGCGCGCGTGGCGATCCAGCACAGCGCACTCTCGGACGGAGAGCGGCACGACCAGTGGCAGCGAATCCGCCGTGAGGCGGTCGACATCGTCGTCGGCACGCGCTCGGCGGTTTTTGCTCCGCTGCAGAACCCAGGCTTGATCATCGTCGACGAGGAACACGACAGCTCGTACAAGCAGGACGAATCGCCCCGCTATCACGGCCGCGACGTGGCGATCGTACGCGGTCGTGCGGCTAGTGCGCTCGTCGTGCTTGGCTCGGCTACACCTTCGATGGAGACGTATCACAACGCCGTCACGGGTAAGTACACCCGCATAGCGCTCGAGCGGCGGGTGCTCCACCGTCCGCTCGCATCGGTCGCGCTCGTGAACATGCGCGAGGAGTACGCGGAGGAAGGGCCCGATGTTGTCGTCAGCCGGACGCTCGCGGCCGCCATCGAAGAGCGCCTCGCCAAGCGCGAACAGGTGCTCGTGCTGCTCAACAGGCGCGGCTACGCGACTGCAGTGTTCTGCCGCCAATGCGGCGACACCTTCGAGTGTCCGAACTGCAGTGTGTCGCTGACGGTGCACCGGAGACGCGACGGCTGGAGCGCACGGTGTCACTACTGCAACTACGCCATGGCCGTCCCAAAGACGTGCCGCAAATGCGCGGCCCCGTATCTCGAGCATGCGGGCTTCGGCACCGCAAGAATCGAGCAGCATCTGATCGAGAGGTTTCCGCAGGCGCGCGTCAGCCGGATGGACCGGGATTCGGTCCGGCGCAAGGGAACACTGACGTCGCTCCTCTCGAAGTTCGGAGCAGGCGAGATCGACATCCTGGTGGGCACCCAGATGATTGCAAAGGGGCACGATTTCCCTCGCGTCACCCTGGTGGGCGTCATTTCGGCCGACGTCGGTCTCGGTCTGGCGGACTTCCGGGCGGCGGAACGGACGTTCCAGCTCCTGACCCAGGTGGCAGGTCGGGCCGGCCGGGGCGAGCGCGTGGGCGATGCCATCATCCAGACGCTGTATCCGGAGCATTACAGCATTCAGGTGGCCTGCCGGCAGGACTTCCGCGAATTCTTCGAACGGGAGCTGGCTTACCGGCGCGCGATGCGCTACCCGCCCTCCGTCGCGCTGATCAACGCGCTCGTGCGGGGCAAAACCCTCGACCAGGCCATGCAGATCGCCGCCTCGCTGGTCCGTTCGCTCGAAGCCGAGGCCCGCCGTGTTCCCTTCACCGTACTTGGACCGGCGCCGGCACCGTTGGCGAGGCTGCGCGGTGAACATCGCGTGCAGTTCTTTCTGAAAGGGAACCGGCGCGCCGCCATGCGCGCGACGCTGCGCGACGTGCTCGCGGCAAGGCCCGACGTGAGACGACGGGTGACGGTTGATGTCGATCCGATGAATGTATTGTGACCGTTCGGACCGTTCGGATGTTCGGAGCGTTCGGATCGTTTTGGGCCTTGGATCGTTCGGAACATTCACGCACGTCGAACGCAAACGAACGGTCCGAACGAACGATCCGAAGGACCCGAACGACCCGAACGACCCGAACGATTTACGGTCTTCCTGCGATATCGAGCAGCTCAATGGGCGCCGGTGTGAAGCAGACGACGAACATGACGAGGGCGAAAACGGCCAGCCACACTCGTCCCCTGTCCAGTGGAATGTTTTCGTCGACAGTCCGCGGGTGGCGCGGGCCGAACGCGAGCAGCATCACCACCGTCAATGCCGTCCAGACCAGCCACGAGCTCGAGACGAACGTGAGCCCGATCAGCGCCGCGACTGTCCCGAGCGTCACGAATGTACTTTTCCTGCCGAGAACCGCATACGAAATGTGGCCGCCGTCGAGCTGCCCGATTGGAAAGAGATTGAGGGCAGTGGCCAGCAGTCCAAACCACGCAGCGAACGCCATCGGGTGCATGTTGATCGAGTAGCCGTCCGGCGGCGTCCCCCACATCAGCCAGGCAACCGCCTTGAACAACAACGGTTCGCCGAGCTCCACGAATCCACTCGTGTCGCTGGGCAGTGGCGTGACCCGCGAGAGGCTCATGCCGAGCAGAAGCACTGGCACCGCGATGAGGAATCCCGCAATGGGCCCGGCGATACCAATGTCGAAGAGCTCGCGCTTGCCCGGTATTGGCTGTCGGATGCGGATGAATGCGCCGAGCGTGCCGGTCAGCGGTAGCGGCGCCGGCAGGAAATAGGGGAGTGACGCATCGACTCCGTAGTACTTGCAGGCATAGTAGTGGCCGAACTCGTGGGCGCCGAGAATGGCGAGAATCGACGCGCTGTACCACAAGCCGCTGAGCAAGAAACCGATGCCAGAGAGGTCTATCTGCCGGTTGCCGAAATCGGCGTAGAAGCTGGCGAAGTGCTCGGCGCCAACAAGCAAGGTCGACGCGATTGTCAGGAGGAACAGAACGACGTGACGCCAGCGCCGCCGAGGCGGCCGCTGCCGGACTGCCGACGTAAGCGGCGGTTCAGCGCTGGCAGGAAATCCGTATTGCGGGGGATTGGACGAAGCAAAGCCCATACGGGCCGTTTACCCGATATTCTGTAGCTCTTTGCCGGGCTTGAAGCGGATGGTCCGCCCCGGCGGGATGCGAACTTCCTTACCGGTCCGCGGATTACGGCCGATGCCGCGCTTCCGGGGTTTTACCTGGAAAACGCCAAAGCCGCGGAGCTCGATGCGATCACCTCGCTGCATGGATACGCGCATCGCGTCGAATACCGCATCGACCGCCAGCTCAGCCTTCACCTTGGTGATGTCGGCGATCTTTGAGACCTCGTTCACGATATCGACCTTGATCATACAGCGGGTTCCTTGGCTGAGAAACTGTAACTACTATAGAAAAGAACCACTTACGCTGTCAAATGAATCGTGAACATCTTTTCTCGGTCGCGCTGGTGGGCCGCCCCAACGTTGGCAAATCGACCCTCTTCAATCGTCTGACGGGCCGGCGCCGCGCGATCGTCACGGCCACGCCGGGAACGACCCGCGACGTCATCGCACAGACGACGGAGTGGCAAGGTCAGCGGTTCGAGCTGGTAGACACCGGCGGAATGTTCGGCGCAAGTCAGGACCCGCTGCACGAGCTTGTACTCGAGCGGGGCCGCCGCGCGATTGCCGCGGCCGACCTTCTTGTCCTTGTTGTAGATGGACGTGAAGGGCTCGTCCCTGGTGATCGAGAGATCGCGAAGGTCCTGCGGGAGGCCGACAGGCCCGCAATTGTGGTCATCAACAAGTGTGACGACCGCCGTTCACGATCCGGGGTGCTCGAGTTCTATCAGCTCGGATTCGACCAGGTGCTGGAAATCTCAGCCGAGCACGGTGAGGGCACCGGCGAGCTGCTCGAGACTATCGCAGGCCACCTCGGGTCGCAGACGGCGGTTGACGGCACCGCGTCGGAACCTCGCGGGCCTGGCCGCACCGGCTCGGGCGAAGTCGGCATTGTCATCGTCGGACGACCCAACGCTGGAAAGTCGTCGCTCGTGAATCGGCTGCTCCGCGAGGAACGGATGATTGTGAGCGAGATGCCGGGCACCACTCGCGATCCGGTCGATGCGGCGCTGAAATGGCACCGCCGGCGATTTCGGATCGTTGACACAGCCGGGATTCGCCGACCGGGCCGGGTGTCGCGGGCCGGTCAGGTGGAAGCCATCAGCGTCTTGCTCGCGCGGCGCGCCATCGAATCGGCCGACGTAGCCGTCATCCTCATCGACGCGACGCAGGGCGTCACCGATCAGGACGCCGCCATCGCGGGCGAAGCGGAGAAGGCGGGATGCGGAATCATCCTCGCCGCCAACAAATGGGACCTGATGAAAGACCAGGGCGCCGGGGCGGCCGAGGCGTTCGACGAGGAACTGCGGCGTCAGCTGAAGTTCCTCGACTATGCGCCCGTGTTGCACATCTCGGCGGCGACGGGAGAACGTACGCCCCGACTGCTCGAAACGATCGACCGCGTCGTTGCGGCGCGGACGATGCGCGTCAAGACCCCAGAGCTGAACGCCTTGATGAAGCGCGTGACCAGCGCGCACCCGCCGCCGAGCCGAGGCCGGACGGCGACACGAATCCTGTACGCCGTCCAGACGGGGGTTGCGCCACCGACGTTTGTCATCTTTACCAACGTCGCGACCGAGTTTCACTTCTCCTACGAGCGCTTCCTGGTGAACAAACTGCGGGAGTCCTTCGGTTTTGCGGGCACACCCATACGGCTGCAGGTGCGACGAAGACGACGAAAGTAAGCCGCGGGCTGTTATACTTGGCCGGTGACTCCAAAGCTGTATAAAGCTTCGGAAGTCTGCGAAGCGACGGGACTCCAGCCGTACGTACTCCGCTCTTGGGAGAAGGAATTCCCAGGGATTGGAGTTCAGAAGTCGCTCGATTCGCCGCGCCTGTACCGTCAGGCGGACCTCGAGCAGGTGCAGCGGATCAAGCGGCTCGTGTTCGTCGAGGGGCTGACGCTGGCGGGCGCCAGGCGCCGCCTCGATGAAGAGTCGCCGCGCCCCGTCTCTGACAGCGCGGACATGACCGCCGAGGTGCTCGACACGCTCGGCGCGGACGCCCGGTCGCGGATCGAGCTGGTTCGAAGCGGTCTTCGTTCGATCCTGCACGTGCTGTCCAGGCGCGCGGGATTGACCACGCTGCCCGAGCTGCCGCGGAACGGATCGCGTCGGGAGGGCGCGCTGCGCGCGGTGAATCCGGCAAACGGCCGTCGCGCAGAACGATCGTCAGGCAACAATCGTCAAAGCCGACCGTCGAATCCACCGAAGGCAGCCAAGCGTACCGCCACGGTAAAGCGGAGCGCTGTGGCGGGAAAGGCGAAGACCGGCAAACGCAAGCGCACGAGCGCATAGCGGGATGTAGCGCAGCCTGGTAGCGCACTTGACTGGGGGTCAAGGGGTCCCGGGTTCGAATCCCGGCATCCCGACCAATCTTTCACAACTGGATCGGTAAGGAACGGCCGGCCGCCTTGGCCGGCCGTTGCTGTCTTCGGGCGTGCATGCAGCGCATGACACGCTCGGCCCCAATCGCGCTGCAGCAACCCACCACCAAAATTTTGTGTCTGCTGTGTCGAAACTGTACGTGGCGTATGGGCGGCAATGTCCGCCTTCCGTGGAATCTCAGACACGCGGAAGTCCTTAGCGGCGGTAGCACTTGCAGCCACGTGAGCGGGGGTCCGAGCCCTGACGGGCTACGCGTTCCGAATTGGCGGACGGGCATGCAGAACGGCCGAGGTATGACTCGACTATTCTGCACCCCGGTTGCGCTGCTCACGTTGGCGCTTCTAGCGCCGGCGTGTTCGGGATCGAGCAACAATGAGACATCCCCGGGACCGGGCACGTGACCGGGCCATCGCCCACTCTGTCCCCAACCCCGACGCCAACTCCGACTCCCACTCCGACTCCATCCAGCTGCACCGCCAGTGTCGACGTCGATACCCGGGCAGGGCGGCCGCTATCAGGTAAGCGTGTGGATGTCAGGCAGCGGCGTCGCGGCTGACGAACGAGTAAGCAGTAGGCAGTGGGCAGCAAGAGCTGCCCACCCACTGCCTTCTGCTGACTGCCTTCTGCTGACTGCCTTCTGCTAACTGCCTACTGCCTACTGCCTACTAATCAGTAGACTGACGTCATGAAGTTGGCGTTGGTCGTATGGGCGATGTTGTGGACGCTGGTGGCTGCACCCTGGAGGAGCTTTCGCCTACGCCCATCGCTGCAGCGCGTTGAACTGGTTCCCTTCCTGGACGGATCTCCTCGCACGCAGATTCTCAATGTCCTGGCGTTCGTTCCGCTGGGATTCATCGGCACCCGCCTTGGATGGAGTCCAGGAACCGTTGCCCTCATCGGCGCCGGCACATCCGCGCTCACCGAGCTGGTGCAGCTCTTTTCGACTCGGCGTCATCCGTCGATCACCGATCTGATTCTCAATATCGCCGGCACCCTGGTCGGGATCGCCCTGGCGAGCAGTTGGCAGGGGGCAGGCGCGGTCAACGCGCAGCGACCCGCGAGTGCGCCCTCGCCGAAGCAGGACCCTTGAGCAACCGCCATTCGAACGAGACGCGCATCAGCGGACAAAGTTCCCGACTTCGAGAGACTTCCGATTACAACCTTCGTGGGTATCTCTCTTACTCCGGCCAGGACCAGCGAACAGTCGTTGGAATGCGTCTTGATAGGACCGTTATACGGCGCTCACGACGCGCGCAATGGGATACGGAATCCTCGCAAGAGGCCGTATAGCGGTCCAATGGACAGACGATACATCGAGCGTTGCCAAATCGCTGTATTCGGGGGTCTGCTGGAGTTCACATGGTGGTGCCGAAGGGCCACGATGAATTTCGAGCGCCGGCTCCTGCGCGCTGGGGTGTGGTTGATGGACGCTCAGAAACCCAAGAGTCGCCCGCAGAGTCACTGAGTCCTTTTCGGAAACATTCGGCGCGTGACGATCGGCAGCGCGAGCACGACAATCGTCAAGAGGAATAGCGCCAGGGCAATCGGCTGCTGAACGAAGATCCCAAGACTTCCTTCCGACACGATGAGCGTCCGCCGGACGGCGCGCTCGAGGAGCGGGCCGAGCACGAGTCCCAGCACCAGGGGAACGGGTGAGTAGTCGAGCTTCAGCATCACGAAGCCAATCGCACCGGAGATAAGCGCGATCGTGACGTCGCTCATCGAGTAGTGAATCGAGTAGACGCCGAAGATCACGATACCGATGACCATCGGGTACAGAATCGCCGTCGAGATGTACACGATGCTGGCCAGCACGGGAATCAGAAGCGTGGTCAGGAACACCAGCATGATGTTCCCGATCCAGAACGACCCGAAGACCGTCCAGACGAACTCGGGGTTCGTGGCAAAGAGCAGCGGGCCGGGCTGCAGCCCAACCATCAGCAATCCGCCCAGCAGCACGGCTGTCGTGCCCGACGCAGGAATCCCGAGCGCGAATAGAGGGATCATCGCGGCATAGGAGGCGGCGTTGTTTGCCGCCTCCGGCGCGGCAACACCCTTGATGGAACCTGACCCGAATTCGCTCGGAGTCCGCGAATACCTTTTCGCCGTCGCGTACGCCAGCATCGTGGACGCGGTCGCGCCCACGCCAGGCACCACGCCGACGAAGAAGGCCGTCAGCGAGCTCCACACGAGCACCCACTTGCAGGTCACCAGGTCGCGCAGATTGGGCAGCAGCGACCGAAGGCTGTACTTCTCCATCTTTCCCGCCGCCTGCTGAGACAAGCTGACGAAGATTTCAGAAAGGCCGTACAAGCCGACGGCGATGATCGTGAAATCGATGCCTTCGAACAGATCGATGAAGCCAAAGGTAAAGCGGGTGGGGCCGGCGATCGGGTCGAGGCCAATCATGCCGATCCACATGCCGAGGAAAAGCGCGGTGAACCCTTTGATGATGTTGCGCCCTCCCAGCACCGTCACCAGCGAGAGCGCGAAGCACATCAGCGCAGTCATTTCGGTCGGCCCGAACGCGAGCGCGGCTTGCGCCACCGGCACCGACAGCAGCGCCAACAGAACGATGCCGATGGCCCCGCCGATGAAAGAGGCATATACGCTCATGCCAAGAGCCCGGCCTGCCTCGCCTCTCTTGGCGAGGGCGTGGCCGTCGATGACGGTCATCACCGACGGAGCGTCGCCGGGAATGCCAAGCAGAATCGACGTGACAGCGCCGCCAAACATCGCGCCGTAATAGATCCCTGCCAGCCCTGCAATGGCTGCGGTTCCCCCAAAGCCAACCGCGACGGGCAGCATGATGGCGGTGCCCGCGGCCGGGCCGATGCCCGGGAGCACCCCAACAATCAATCCGACGACGACGCCGATGAAGGTCGCGATGAGAAGTTCGTTCGAGGTTGCCCGTGAGATCCCGTCCGCCAGCAGCGCAAGGGCGCCCATCAGATGCCGAAGACGCCTCTGACCAGCGGAACCTGCAGGTACACCGCAAACAGGAAGTGACAGAGGATGGGAAAGCCTACGGCAATCGCCACGACGATCGCGCCGAACGTCGGCGTCCAGCGTGGTTGAATGGCGAAGGCGACGGACGGAACGAGCAGGCTGCTCGCGACGAGCATCCCCAACCAGGGGGTCACCAGGATGAAGGCGGCGATGGTGCCGCCGACGGCGAACGCCTTGGACATGGTGTCCGCGTCGAACTGCGATTCGAGGATCTCGAGGCCACGAACACTTCGAATCAGATTCGCGATGCTGAGCCCGACGATCGCCAGACCCACCCAGAATGGAAAGAACCCGGGACCTGGCGTCGTTCCTCGCATGTACCCGTAGTCGAGCGCATTCCACACGATGTACACACCGAGCACCAACAGACAGCCGGCGAACACGCGGTCGATTGTCTTTGCCGTCATCCGCTGTCGGGCCAACCTGACCACCTCCGCCAAGGCTACGGTGGTCCGCCGTAGCTTTAGCGAAGGCGGAAGGTCCGCCGCTACTTGAGAAGGCCGAGCTCGGTCATGATCTGCATGTAGAGCTCGTTCGTGCTCTCGAGGACCTGTCCAAATTCCTTGGACCCGAGGAAGCGCGCCTCATCTCTGAACCGATCCAGGTACTCGCGCTTCCATTCGTCGCTTTCGGCGACTGTGCGGAGCGCGTCCTCCCAAAACGCCACCGATTCAACAGGGACATCAGGTGGCATCACGACGCCTCGAAGCTGCACGTGCTCGATGTCGTAGCCGAGCTCCTTGAGCGACGGGGTGTCGGAGAGCGACGGCAACCGCGCGGCCGTGCTCACGGCAATCGGCCGCAGCGTGCCGGCCTCGATCTGCGGCAGCACCTCGCCAGGGTTGCCGAGCATGAAATCGATATGACCGCCGAGTACGGCGGTCATGACCTCGCCTTCACCATCGAACGGGACGGTGTCGATCGTCACACCGCTCGCGTTTTGAAGCATGCGGGCAAGCAGCACCGGATCCGAGACGACACCGACGGTGCCGGTCGTCAGGCGCCGCGCCTTCTTCACGTCGGCGAACGACCGAATAGGTGAAGCGGCACGAACGGCCAGGATGTATGGCGACATCGCAATCGCTGCGACGGGAGTGAAGTTCTTGTACGTCACGTCCGAGGCGCCAAGCAGCGGCGTCGTGAAGAAGCTGACGCTGACGGTTGCCAGCGTGTAGGGGTTGCGCGCCTGCTTCGCGACGTAGGTGTAGCCAATCGCACCGCTGCTGCCTGGACGGTTCTCCACGAGCAGATTGACGGGGACGAGCTTCAGCTCTCGAGTGACGTTCGCAATGGTCCGGCTGAGGATGTCGCTGCCTCCCCCGGCCCCAAACGGGACGATGATCGTGACGTCACGCGCCGGATAGGAGGCGGGCGTCTCACGCGACACCTCGCGGCTGCAACCGGCGATTGCAATGGCGAGCGCAAGTCCGAGGATGGTCGAGGTGGAACGCATCATCGAGGCTCCTTCGCCACGTCCTCGCGAAGCAGGTAGCCGTGGCTGTCGCGCCCGTCGAGCAGGCTCTGGCGGGGGTCGGTGATTTGCGCCTCGCGAAGCGCGTCGTAGTTCGGCGTGAAGCCGAGTCCTGGCCCCCCTGGGATGGTCAGCCTTCCGTCGACGGGATCGGGCGTTCCGTGGAAGAACCGCTTCCCGGTCATCCACATTCCGTAGTGGAACTCAACGGGGCCTCCGTTCATCAACCCGCACAGGTGATGCATGTTGAAGATCGGCCAGCCGCCGCCGTTGGCCATTGGAAGGTTGAAGGCCTGCGCCATGTGCGCAACCTTGAGCGTTTCGGTGATGCCGCCGTTATAGATCGCGTTCGGCTGAATCACGTCGACGGCATGGTTGACAATGAGCTCACGGTAGCGCCAACGGTGGCCTTCCATCTGACCGGCAGCCACCGGAATGGACGTCTGGCGCCGGAAGTCTGCAAGCGCTCTGGCGTCGTTCTGCTGGATCGGCTCCTCGAACCAGAGAATGTTGCAGTCCTCGATGCCGCGCGCCAGAAGCCTCGCGTCGTGAGGGTTGAACCAGCAGTTTGCGTCGATCATCAGGTCGATGTCGGGCCCGATCGCCTCGCGCGCCGCGCGAACTCGGCGCACATCGTCTTTCCAGGTCCGGGTCGGCTCGCCGCCGACGACCATCTTCAGCATCTTGTGGCCTTCGGCCACGAATTTCCTGCCGTACTCCCCGAGCTGCTTCTCGTCGAAGAACGGATAGCCGAACGTGGCATACGTCGGCGCCCAGTTCCGGTACCCGCCCACCAGCTCGTGGATCGACCGATTCGCCTGCTTGCCGCGGATATCCCACAGCGCGACGTCCACGGCCGACAGCGCGTTGGAGATCACGCCCGTGTACGTGCGGCTGTTCAGCTTTCTCCAGACGTGCGAGTGAATCTCCTCGGTGTGCAGGACGTCGCGGCCTTTGAGCGCCGGACCAAGATGGTGCTCGATGCAGGCTATGACAGCCCAGGGCAGGATCGAGCCGGTGATCCCGAAGCCCGTCAATCCATCCTCTGTCTCTACCTGGACGAAGACGAACATCCGGCTTTCGATCGACTTGCCGATGTTCGGGAGATCGATTTCGTGCCGATGCAGAGAGGCAGAGACCTTTCCAATCTTCATTCGTGACTCCGTTCGAACGGAAGGCCGATCCACTCGCGTGACCGAGCCTGGATCGCCGGCAGTTATCGTATATGATGGGCCACCCGAGAGAAGAACGCCTCAGGAGAGAACCGTCAATGCTGAAGAACGTGCTGACCGGAACGATAGTGATGGCGTGCGCAGCAAGCATGGTGCTGGCACAAGGTGGCCAGGGAGGCGGCCGCGGACGTGGCGCGCAGGAAGCGTTTCCGACGCCGCAGCAGTTCACCTCTTCCAAGCAGACCCAGCAGCACATTGCGACGGCGATGAAGATGGCGCAGAGCGATCTCGTTGCGGACGCCAAGGCGTTCTGCACACCGACCGGACCCCAGCGTCCCGCGCTGGCCAGGCAGGCCGCAGGGCTCGCACCAGAACCCGACCGGCTGGTCGAGCCCATTCGCATGTTCGAGAACCTCTACTACGTCGGCTTCAGCGATGTCGGCGCCTGGGTGATTCCGACCAGCGACGGCATCATCGTCTTCGAGGCGTTGAACAACGGCGACGAGGACCCGGACATCCTGGTCAACAAGCTTCCGGCCATGGAGGCGCTCGGGCAGTATCCAACCGGCGCGCACCCGTTCCTGTACGGTTCAGCGCGGTTCGGTCGCTACCTGGACATCATGCTCGAGTGCGGCAGGGCACGACTTGCTGCATTGGAGTCGGCCAGCTCATAGCGTGCGCTATCTCGTCACCGCCTGTGTCAAGTCGGGGCGCCATGAGGCGCTGAAGCGCGCCGTCGATGACGGATCGATTGGTGCGGGCTCCGTTGCGGGCGACGAATATCTCCGCAACATGGCACAGGCGCGCGAACTGCCGGATGGCCGCGTACGGTGGGTCGAGGTTTGCTTCTGTTCCACGCCGCTTGCCGAAGAACGGCCGTACTGGGAGGAGTATTTCGAGATCCTGCAGGTGAAAGACGCCCACGCGCGCAGCAGGTGCCGCGATGCGAGCGGCGAAGAGCCGTGGGCGTGCTGCGACTGTGACTGCACGGATCGCCTCGAGCGGTGGCTTGCAAAGCAAGGGCAGCCGTTCCAACGCTGACGCCTGGCCGGGCGATCGCCCTGAAGTCTCGTGAAAGTCACTACGCGCACAGTCGCTGAGATTGGCCTCGTCGCGCTGGCGCTCGTGGCCGCGTGGGCACCAATAGGCCCCTCGGTCGTTGAAGACTGGTTTTCAACCGGCATTTATCCTGCCATCCAGCGCACGGTCACGCCATTCTCGAACTCCGCTCCACTCGCACTCCTGGACGCTCTGAGTGTGGCCGCAGTGATCGTCGTGGCGGTCGCGCTCACCCGCGCCGTGCGCGCGGTTCGTCGCACCGGCCGAGCGCGCCCGGTATGGACCGCCCTTGGCCGCCTCTCGGTCGCGGCGGCCGTCACGTATCTCGCGTTTCTGTTCCTCTGGGGCCTGAACTACCGGCGCGTGCCGATGGAGCAGCGGCTGCTGGTTCCACCAGGATCGCCACCGCCTGAGGCGGTTGTGCAACTTGGCCTGACAGCGGCTGCACAGATCAACGAGCTTCATGACGAAGCGCATGGATCGGGCTGGCAGCAGGAGCCTCGGGACAGCGCGCCTCTGCTGCGTGCCTTCCGAGACATTCAGCGTGCGCTGAGCGATGCCCCCCCGGCCGAACCGGGTCGACTGAAACGGTCGATGCTCGGCCCGTATTTCCGGTGGACCAGCGTGGACGGGATGATCAACCCGTTCGGCCTGGAAGTCCTCGTCAATCCCGACTTGCTCCCCTTCGAGCGCCCGTTTGTCGCCGCTCACGAGTGGGCCCACCTCGCGGGCTACGCCGATGAGTCCGAGGCGAGCTTTGTGGGATGGCTGACGTGTCTGCGCGCAGATGCTCCGGCTCGGTATAGCGGATGGCTCGCGCTGTACTGGCAGGTGAGCGGCGAAGTCGCTCAGCGGGAGCGTGCGCGCATCGCCGAGACGCTTGCGGCCGGTCCCCGGCGCGACATCGACGCTGTCGTGGCTCGCATTCGGCGCAGCGAGAAGCCCTGGCTGCGAGACGCCGGATGGCGCGTCTACGACCGGTATTTGAAGGCCAACCGGGTCGAGGAGGGCGTCCGCAGCTACGGGACCGGTCTGACGCTCATTCTTGGCGCCCGCTTCGGCGACGGCTGGATTCCAATCCGGCGAGACGCGCCGTCCCGCGATCGTCCGCCCGGTTCGTGACACGTGCGCGCGTCGCATGACGCACGGGACGCATTTGCCGCTGCCGTTCGCGCGCCATGTCGTCGGGCGTCAGCCGTCCCGCCTGTACGTAGCGGTCTCGATTGGCTTTGTTGTGTCTGCTCATGTCTGTCCCTCGATCCGAAACCGCAGGATCGCGCCTACACCGCCGACCTCCTCCAGCCGCGCCGAATCTTCGATGAAGCGCACACGTGCTGCGTTCTGCTGCGCACGTGCGACCAGCTCGCCCGCGAGCTTGATTCGGTCCGTATCGATGGTGGCCTGCGGGGCTGTGGTGTCCACTTCGATGGGGCCCGGTGGCGAGTCGGCAGGCAGCGTTCTGGGCCGGCGAAGTGCGTCAGGGCGCGTGGCAATCAACAGCTCCTCGACCTGACCCATCGCGAGCGCGTCCAGCGTGGCTTCCGGTCCGACCACGGCGAGCCTTCCGGCAGCGCACGCGTCGATCATCGCCGCAACGCGCTCCGCGTCCGTTTCCGCGTCGCGCTGTCGCAGCGCGTCGAGCGTCTCAGCCAACACGGTGTGCTCCGGAGTGTTGATGGGGAGGTGCAGAATATCGACAACCTTCTCGGCCAAGTGCTTGGGAAGCCGTTCCATCAGAAAAGGACGTGCCGTGTCGTCAGCCGCAACGACGATGTGGCCGATCGCTTCGGCGTGCACGACGCGGTCGAGGACGGCCACGACCTCCTTCATGTGATGCAGGTGAAAGTTCTCGCAGTGTCGCTGATATCGCGCCTGCGACCATCCCCCCACCACGCTCCTTCGCGTCTTGACGCCTGTCACCCGTTTGTGAGCATCGCGGCGACCGAGGCGAAATACAAACAGGCGCGCCGAGTTCGTGTCTGCCAGCAGCGCCGCGTACGCGGGGTATTGGTCGCTGAGTCGCGCGAGCGGATAGAGATGGGGAACGGAGCCAAGGAAGAGCCAGTGCTGCTCGAAAGACGCGGCGAGTTGAAACGCTTCGAAGAAGTCGTCTGCGGACGAGCACGCGAACAGCGCGAGTCCTTGTACGGCCGCGGGCACCTCGGCCTCCAGGTATTCCCAAATACGCCGAGCGTCACGATCGAAGCTCTTGCGTGCCTCGCCGTGCAGGGAGCGACTCCGCTCGAGGAACACTTTGCGTAGGAAGGTGGCGTGATTACGCCGGCCATTCTGGTCGGGCCGCATGTCGAGATAGAGGCTCAGCACAGGGCATGTGCTGGGCGCGAATCCAGCGAGCCTGTCGAGCTCGTCGCGCAAAGGTGTCGCCATTGCCATCGTGGTTTTCGGCAGACCACTCGAGGTGTCGCAAGGCGTGTGCCCGTGGACCGCTATGCGGCGCTCCTTACGAGGATTTTGTACCCGTTGTGTGCCGATACGTCGAGCCGTGTAGCGGTCCTAGGCGCGCGGAGCGCGCCAAGAGATGCTGGCCAACCAGGCGAGGGGCGCTGCCGGGATATCAAGGGGCAGGGCCCCTTGGCTGGTTCAGGCGTCGGATTCCTCAGCTAGCGCGACGTAACGTGCAGACGCTCGGCGAAGGCGGTCGCGCACCGCTCGCCACAACCCGAGATTCTCGGGAAAGTCGTGCGCAAGGATGATGTCGAGCCGCGAGGCATCCAGCTCGCGGAGTGCCGCATACAGACGGGCCGCAACGGCTTCGACGTCTGTTTCCGACCCAAGCGTAGCGATAACAACCGGCAGGTGCCCGAACGCGGCTGCGTCTTCGGTCGTCGCCAGGACACCGACGCGCCTGCCAGCGGCGAGCGCCTCGTGTATCGCAGCCACGAGCGCCTCCCGAACCGCCGTTCCATGACCGGAATACAGGGTCATCGGGGTGCGCGGTGCGTAGTGTTGCGAGAGAAGTCCGGGCGACGCCATCGGAGTCCGTTCGCTGGCCACCGCCGTCATGCCAGGCTGCACGTTCGGGATGACCTCTCGCAGTATCTCGATCCCGACGACACCCGGTCTCAGCACCGTTGGCGGCACACTCGTGAGGTCGAGGACGGTGGACTCCAGGCCGACGTCGGTCGAGCCGGCGTCGAGCAGCATGTCGATGCGGCCGTCCAGATCCGCCAGGACGTGCGCCGCGCGTGTGGGGCTGGGGCGAGAGAAGAGGTTGGCGCTCGGCGCAGCGACAGGCAGGCGAGCTGCCGCCAGCAGGGCCTGCGCGACGGGATGGGCTGGCACGCGGACTGCCACCGTGTCCAGTCCTGCGGTCACATCGTCGGGCACTGACGCCGCCCGGCGGACGACGAGCGTCAAGGGACCTGGCCAGAAGCGCTCCGCAAGAGTGGAGGCGATGGCGGGCACGTCGGATGCCAGAAGCTTCATGTCGTCGAAGCTTGCCACGTGAACGATCAACGGATCGTTCGATGGCCGACCCTTCGACTCGAACAGCCGGCGCACGGCAGTACGGTCGAACGCGTGCGCGCCGAGGCCGTACACCGTCTCGGTCGGAAAGGCGACGAGGCCGCCGCGCCGAAGACACTCTGCCGCCCTTGCGATCGCATCGCGATCGGGACGGCTCCGGTCGACTCGAATGATTTCGGTCATGACGTCTAGCGAGACGTGTCAGGCTATTCTGTCACCGTGCAGCTCGGTCTCCCATTTGAACAGGAACAGGTCTGGTTCTACTTCGTCCGGCACAAGCGCGCGCGGCGCTACATCCTGCGCGTGGACGGCGACGGTCGAGCGCGCGTCACGATCCCCCGCGGCGGCTCAGAGCGCGAGGCTGCAGCGTTCGGCCTGCGGCATCTCGAATGGATCAGCGGTCAGCGCGCGCGAATCAGACCCTCGCCGCTGAGTGCGCTGGAGTGTGTGGCGCTGCGCGACCGGGCGTCGGTCGAGCTTCGCGCGCGGCTGCTGGAGCTTGCGGCGCAGTACGGGTGCGCGGTCTCGCGCATCAGCATCCGCGATCAGCGCGCGCGATGGGGTTCGTGCGGGCGCGACGGTCACATCTGTCTCAATTGGCGGCTCGTCCTGATGCCGCCACCGGTGCGGGATTACGTCATGATTCACGAGCTGATGCACCTCCGCCACATGGACCACTCGCGCCATTACTGGAAGCTGGTGGCGGAGGCCTGCCCGGATTACGACGCTGCGCGCAGGTGGCTCCGCGAGCACGGCCCGTCGCTGCGCTAGAACGTCGCCCGGCGCCACGTGCCCGTTTGGGTTACCCTTCAAGTATGGAAAGCCGTCGGCAGCTCCTGGCGACGATCGCGGCGACGCTTGGCCTCGCACCGGTCGTGGCCTGGCTCGGCTGTTCCGAGCCGGTGAGCACGAGCGCCGAACAGCGCCGGTTTCCGGTGACCAGAACAGACTCCGAGTGGCGGGCGATGCTGACCCCTCAGCAGTACCGGGTTGTGCGCGAGCGCGGCACGGAACGCGCATTCAGCAGCCCTCTGGATCACGAGCGGCGCCGGGGCACTTTTGTGTGCGCCGCGTGCGAGCAGCGGCTCTTCTCGTCTGCCACGAAGTTCGATAGCGGAACCGGTTGGCCAAGCTTCTGGGCACCGCTCGAGAACGCGGTTGGAACGTCCATCGACAGAAGCTTCTTCATGATCCGGACTGAGGTTCACTGCGCCCGTTGCGGCGGTCACCTGGGTCACGTGTTTCCTGACGGGCCGAAGCCAACGGGCCAGCGGTACTGCATGAACGGGATCGCCATGAAATTCATTCCGGACGTCTAGGGAGGCGTCTAAGGAGGCAACGTCATGCATCCACAACGCTGGATTCTCTTGGCCGCGCTCGTGATTGCCGTGGCATACGTGTGGTTGAGGGGTGGCTTCGTCGGCATCACGGAAATGAATGCCGCGCCCGCCCAAGCCGTCGCTCCGGTCTCACAAGTCGAGGGGCAAGGGCAGGCGGTCGCGACGTTTGCGTCCGGCTGTTTCTGGTGCACCGAAGCGGACTTCGACAAGGTCCGCGGCGTGGTGTCGACGACATCGGGGTACACCGGCGGAAAAGTGCCGACCCCAACCTATAGGCAGGTGTCGAGCGGCGGAACCGGGCACGCGGAGGCGGTGCGCGTCGTGTTCGATCCGTCGGTCGTCACCTACGAGCAGCTGCTCGAGCAGTTCTGGCACAACGTCGATCCGTTCGTCGCCAACCGCCAGTTCTGCGACGTGGGCAACCAGTACCGTCCCGAGATCTTCTTTCACAACGATGCACAGCGTGTCGCGGCGGAAGCGTCGAAAGCGCGGATGCAGAAGCTCTTTCGCGAGCGGATTGTCGTGGCGATCACGCCCGCGGGGTCGTTCTATCCGGCCGAGACGTATCACCAGGACTATTACAAGAAGAACTCAGCGCAGTACCGCTTCTACCGCTATGGGTGCGGGCGCGACCGGCGCCTCCAGGAAATCTGGGCCGAGATCCGCTGACTGTCAGGATTGTTCGCGCCCGTACCTTCTTCGCACACATTCCGTGCGGCAACGGCGCGCCCCGTGTCAGTCCCGCGCGGTGTCGAGAGGGCCGGCCCACGTATAAGCCACATTGATTCAACTACTTGATAGCGATTCGCAGTCCCGCACACTCCGTGTGCGCAAGGTGGAGATGCTCTTGCTCATGTCGGAGGGTTCCGCCGCGGTGGCGGGGCCCACACACCCGAATGCAGGCCGAGCGCCCTCATATGTTCGTTGTTGACGACGACCGTGCGGTGCTTTCGCTCGTGGGCACGAGCGTGAGCTGCCTCGAGGTGCTGCGCGCGCTCCGGAGCGTCAGCCCGCAGTGCGAGGCGGTGCTGACGACCGGCTACCAGACCGTTGAAGCAGCCGTCGACGCTCTGAGGCAAAGCCTGGGTGAGTCCGCCCCGGGAACGGGCGCGTCGATGGCTGGATCCGGGTTGAGACCGGCCGTCCCGGCGCCGCTCCTCGAAGTCGAACGGGACCACATCATCCGGACGCTTGAACTGGTGCGAGGAAACAAGGCGGGCGCGGCACGGCTGCTGGGCATGAGCCGGCGTGCGCTGTACCGTGTGCTGGAGCGGCACGGATTGCACCGCCGTGTTCGACCGACACGGCCGGGCAGTGCGTCCAAGCGGCGCTCGTCCACACACCATGAGTGAGGTCACTCCCACGCCAGCCCGCCGGCCTCGCGTGCTTGTCGCGGACGACACAGACACGATTCGTGCGCTGTTCGAGAAGCTTCTCACAGGAGATGGATACCAGGTCATCAGCGCCGTTGACGGCATCGAGGCGCTCGACGCCGTAAGCCTGCATCATCCCGACGTGATCCTGACGGATGTCGGCATGCCCGGGGTAGACGGAATCGAAGTGTGCCGGCGGCTCAAGGGCGACCCTGCGACTCACCTCACCCCCGTCGTCCTCGTCACTGGACTGTCGGAGCTGCCGGATCGCATACGAGGGATCGAAGCCGGCGCAGACGACTTCCTGACCAAGCCTGTGCACCCGCAGGAACTGCGCGCGCGCGTTGCGGCGCTGTTGCGGATGAAACAGCTCACAGACGCGCTTGATTCGGCCGAGTCGGCATTCATGGCGCTGGCGCTCACCATCGAGGCGCGCGATCCCACGACGAAAGGGCACTGCGAGCGGCTCGCGCAGCGTGCCGTGCGGCTTGGCCGCGTGCTGGGCGTGTCGTCCGAGGATTTGGATGCGCTGCACCGCGGCGGATATCTCCATGACGTGGGCAAGGTTGGTGTGCCCGATTCGGTGCTGCTGAAGCCAGGCCCGTTGTCAGAAGGGGAATTCGCCCAAATGAAACGGCACACGGAGATCGGCGATTCGCTCTGCGCGCCCCTTCAATCGCTGCGGCACGTCCGCCCGATCATCCGTTCCCACCACGAACGGCTCGATGGAAGCGGCTATCCGGATCGCCTCCGGGGAGATGAGATTCCCCTTCTCGCGCAGATTGTCGGGATTATCGACGTCTACGACGCGCTGACGTCCGAACGGCCGTATCGGTCAGCCCTGCCCGACGAGGCCGCCGTCCGTCACCTATTGCTCGAGGTCCAGCAGCGCAGGTTCTCCAGGACCCTCGTTACAGCCTTCCTGGACACCGTCGACGTGCCGCAGGACGAAGCTCGCATGTCGCAAGTGACAGCGTGCCGCTAGCGGGCGTCAGAACGTAGTGTCCGGCTTTAGCCGGACCAAGGATCTTTCGGAGCCATCGCGCTGGTCCGGCTAAAGCCGGACACTACGTACAACTGAAAAGCGCTCTAGCCGCCGCGGGTATGCATCTCGAGGTGGGGGTCACGGCGAAGCGTGTCGACGGGAATGAGCGGTGCTCGATCGCGCGTCGCAAGTCGGTCTTCGGCGCCGCGATCGCGGCGGGCCGCCCAAGTCGACTCAATCATCGCGGCTAATTCGCTGGGGGTCGCTCCGCCGCGCAATGCCGCCCGCAAATCAGCGCCCCGCGCGGCATACAGACACAGGTACCACATTCCATCGGCTGTGAGTCGGCTTCGGTCGCAATCCGCGCAGAACGGTCGCGTCGTCGAGGCGATGATGCCGAACACCGTGCCGTCGAGAAGGCGGTAGCGATCGGCAGGCGCTGACGACGCCTCGGCAAGCGGTGTGACACCGCCGTAATGACGCCCGAGCGCGTCGAGCATCTCCGCGCGTGAGACGACCCGTTCCATCGACCAGTGTGTCGCGCCCCCCACATCCATGTATTCGATGAGACGCACCTCGGCGCCATAGCGGCGGCCGAATTCGATCAGGTCGACGAGCTCGTCCTCGTTGGTTCCGCGGATGACGACGGTGTCGATCTTGAGTCCGGGAAACAGCGGCGCGGCGGCAGCGATGCCTTCGAGCACGCGATCGTGTTCATCGGATCTCGTCAGCTCGCGGAAACGCCCGGGACGCAGCGTATCGAGGCTGACGGTCACACGGTGCAGACCCGCCTGCGCGAGCTCTTGTGCATGCTGCGCCAGCAGCACTCCGTTGGTCGTCATGGCGAGATCGCGAATGAGAGGCCGCGAGGCGAGCCTGGCGACGAGCAGCGGCAGGTCGCGCCGCAACAGCGGTTCGCCCCCGGTCAGCCGTACCTTGTCGACGCCGAGATCCACGAACACATCCACGAGCTGCCCGATTTCCTCGAACTGCAGGATGTCTTCGCGAGGCAGCCAGACGTAGTCCTGTTCCGGCATGCAGTAGCTGCACCGCAGATTGCACCGGTCGGTCACCGACAGCCGCAGATTGCGAAGGGGACGCTGAAATTGGTCGAGGGGCACTGCGGTCATTATCAGTAGAGGAAAGGGCAAAGGTCAAAGGTCAATCCGTACCTTTGACTTTTGAATGTTGAATTTTGACTTACAGGACTGAGAGCCTGGTCCGGTCGTGCGGCAGAAAGGGACTTGACGCGCGTTGACCTTCGAATGCAGCGCTCCAACGGCCAGGGATCCGGGTCGCACAGCTCGGACAGGCCCCGTCGGCGGTCAGCCGGTACTGCTGAATCAGATACCCGTACCGCGCCACCAGGCGCTCGCCGCAGCCGTGGCAGTCCGTATGCTCCAGATCGCCGACGTGCCCCGGAAGATTGCCGGCATACACGTAACGCAGCCCGGACTCGCGCGCGATGTGCGCGGCCTTCAACAGCATCTGCGCCGTCGTATTCGGCGGGCCGGTCATTTTGTAATCCTGATGAAACGCTGTGACGTGCCATGGGAGGTCCGCAGACACGCCCGCCAGGAACTCGGTGAGCCGACGAAGCTCCAGCTCGCTGTCGTTGAAGCCTGGAACCAGCAGCGTGACGATCTCAATCCAGATGCCGTTGGCGTGCAGCCAGCGGATTGTGTCGAGAATCGGTTCGAGCCGGCCTCCCAGCTCGCGGTAGCGCCTGTCGTCGAAGCTCTTGAGATCGACCTTGTACAAGTCGATATGTGGGCGCAGATACTCGAGCACGCGCGTCGTCCCATTGCCGTTCGAGACGAAACCGGTGACGAGCCCCTCCGCGCGCGCAGCCTTGAACACGGCGACCGCCCACTCTGCCGTGATGAGCGGCTCGTTGTAGGTGGAGACGACCATTCGCGCTCCCTGCCGCAGCGCGTCGCGAACGAGCGATCCCGGTGTGATGTCACGCGGCCATGCAACCGCCTGCGGATCGCGCAGCGCCTGCGACGTTACCCAGTTCTGGCAGTAGCTGCAGTGCAGATCGCATCCCAGCATCCCGAAGCTGTAGGCGAGCGACCCAGGGTATGCGTGAAAGAACGGCTTCTTTTCGACCGGGTCGCACTGCACACCTCCGACGTACCCCCACGGTACCCGGAGCCGTCCGCCGTCGTTGTGTCGCACCTTGCACACACCGCGGGCGCCGTCGGGAATCGGACACTGATGCCCGCACGCATGGCAGCGCAGGCGATTCTTGTCGATCGATTCCACCAGCTCCGGGGCCGCGTCGTGCGTGCGCGCCGAAAGGAGCTCTTCGAGCGTGGGCATGGGACGATCCACTCGATCAATCGTACGATACTGGTCAATCGATGTCCCGTATTCCCAAGCCCGTGTGGCTGCTCGGTTGGTCGAGCTTCTTTACCGACGCGGCCACAGAGATGGTCTACCCGCTCCTACCCGTGTACCTGTCGCGAATACTCGGCGCCGGCGCCTTGTCACTCGGGATCATCGAAGGCGTCGCCGAGGCGGTCAACAGCGCGCTCAGGATCGCGTCCGGCTACGTCTCGGACCGTTCGGCGAGGCGACGTCCGATCGTCATCGCCGGATATGCGCTCTCGTCGGCCGCGAGGCCGCTCATCGCCCTCACCGCCAGTTGGCCGCAGGTATTGCTCGTCCGGACGCTCGATCGCACGGGGAAGGGCATTCGCGGCGCCCCGCGCGACGCGATGCTTGCGCGCATCGCGTCGGCGGGCGAACGTGGCAGGATTTTCGGGTTTCATCGCGCCATGGACCATACCGGCGCGATTGTGGGCCCGATCATCGCCACAGCGATCCTCGTCTGGGCGCCGGGGGAATACCGGCTCGTTTTCGCGTTGACGCTCATCCCCGGCGCGATTGCCGTTGCGCTGCTCTTCCTGGTTCACGAGCCGAATGCGTCGAGTGTGACACCGCCCGCGTCAGAAACCGGCGGCGGCGCGCGGGCCAAAAAGGACACGCAGCTTCTGGCATTCCTCGCCATCCTGCTGCTGTTCAGCCTGGGTAACTCCGCAGACGCGTTCCTGCTGTTACGGCTCTCGGACGCCATCGGCAACGCGGCGTACGTGCCCCTGCTCTGGTCGGCGCTGCACGTCGTCAAGGCATCGCTGTCGACGTGGGGTGGAACGCTCTCGGACCGTCTGGGGCGCAAGCAGGTGATCCTGATCGGCTGGCTCCTGTACGCCCTCGTCTACCTGGGCTTCGCGATGGCGGACAGTCCGCGAGCGCTTATCGCATGGTTCCTCGTGTACGGCGTGTTCTTCGCGCTGACAGAGGGGTCTGAAAAGGCGCTCGTCGCGGACCTCGCGCCTGCAGACAGACATGGCGTCGCGTTTGGCGCTTACAACGCCGTGTTGGGCGTTGGGGCTCTCGCCGCGAGCGTGGTGTTTGGTTTGCTGTACGAACGGTTCGGCGCACCGACCGCATTCGCGACCGGCGCAACGTTGGCGGCATCAGCCGCCGTCCTGCTGACGCTCATCCGAACACCCTCGGATGGGGATGCTATGATCGTAGGTTCCAATGCCTCGAATTCTTCTCACTAATGACGACGGTGTGAATTCGGAAGGAATACACGCACTCGCCGATGCGCTCACGCCGCTCGGCGAGATCACGGTCGTTGCGCCAATTCAGGAAGCCAGCGCGATAGGACACGCGCTCACGCTGCGCCGTCCGTTGCGACTCGAGCGAATCCGGCCCGCCGTGTACGCGGTGGACGGCACACCAACGGACTGCGTCAATGTCGCGATTGCGCACGTCCTGAACGGCAATCCTGACCTGATCGTGTCCGGCATCAACAAAGGCTGGAACCTTGGCGACGACGTGACCTACTCGGGCACCGTGTCGGGCGCCCTGGAAGGCGCGCTGCTCGGCATTCCGAGCGTGGCGGTCTCGACGCAGAACAAGGACAATCACTTCGACTTCGCTCCATCAGCGCGCTCGGCTGCGACGATTGCCGAAGCCATCCTCTTGCGCGGCATGCCGAAGTTCACGCTGCTCAACATCAACGTCCCGTTCGCGCCCAACAAGGGATTCCGTGCGACCGTGCAGGCGAAGCGCAACCATGTCACGGTGGTGAGCAAGCGGATCGACCCGCGCGACCGACCGTACTACTGGATTGAGGAAGGGGAGAACACCTGGGAGCCGCACGACCGTTCGGATTACCAGGCGGTGCGCGACGGCTACATCTCGGTGACGCCGCTGCATCCCGACATGACGGCCCACGCTGCGCTCGGCTATGTCGAAAGCCTGCCGGTGGTGACCCCTGCGGAGGTACGGTAGACTGACTTGTTCGTCGGGGCGTGGCTCAGCCTGGTAGAGCACTCGGTTCGGGACCGAGGGGTCGGAGGTTCAAATCCTCTCGCCCCGACCATAATATGCAGTAGAAATGGCCGGATTCCTTCGGGAGTTCGGCCTTTCGTGTTTCTGGGATGTTGCCCGAGATGGCTCCAGATGGGCCGTTATCGGTGTCGATAGACAGGATTTATTGCCCACGTGCCAGGTTTAATCCCACCGGCTTTCAGCCGGTCAGCTTTCAGCGGTCCGATCAGATCGGCCGCCTCAAACGGAGGAGCACGTGGGCATAGTGGTGACCACGATCGTTACAGGGTCATTCCCAGCAAGCGACCCGGCGTCGTCGCTGCCGAATCCTGATGAGCACGATGCAGAGGGCAGCGGCGTCGAGCCTGCCGACGAATCGTCGCTCACTCCCGAAGGGCGCAAACAGGGTTGACGGCCCAGCACGCCGGCCTCGTGAAAAGCTCGCCTAGGTGTGGTGCAGTCGATGCCTTCTCCGAGCGACACAAACGCCACGCCCACGGCTTGAAGGTCTTCGAGCGGCGTCACCAGATGCCGGAGGTTAACCGCGTCCAGATTCTGTACGAGCGACCTTGACGCTCACCGGAACAGATTGCCTCTTGATCCGACGGTGACGACGATGCCATCGTCGTCGTCGAAGCGATGGAGGTTCACGACAACGAGCGACTGAGTCGCCGCGAGCTGGACGAACTGTTCGACCGATTGTTTCCGCACGGCGTCGCCGGTTCTGACGTCGTCAGCGAGATAGCACCGGATGGCTGGGAGCGATCGCCCCTTCTGGCGTGCTTCCACCCGTCGATCGAACGCATCTTCGAAGAGACGCTGCACGTCCACCGGAATATCGAATCTTTGCTGACGGCTTGGAGCCGTCGCGAGGGTGCCACCGAGACACGTGCCTCTCGCCCGGAGCCGACGCTGGAGGAGGTGCGGCGTGAATACCAGCCGAGTCCCGTGCAAGAGATCGAAGAACTCACCGAGCTGCTCGGCCTCTGTCTCTGGGACGTCTTCTCTGATAATCACGATGTCGTTGCCGCCGACGGACGGATTGTCGACATCGGGTCATTTCGCGCCGCATCGGCGTTTCTCGATGAGTACCTCACTCGCGACAAGCGGGAGCCGTGGTGCAGCGGGGATCACATGCGGTATTACATGGGAACCACCTGCATTTCCGGCCGCGCCGACCTGACGCCAGTTTACTCGATGATATTCCGTAGACTGCGAGCGATTGACGGCGACTGGGTCTACCACTATCCGGAGATTCACCTCATCGACGTCAGTGGCGTGTGCGCAGGTGACGAACACACGGAGCCCTATTCGGTTTCCGAAGGTGCGGCCAGCGAACTGAAGGCGCAGAAGCGGCGGACGGAGCTCGAACGTCTCCGCGCTGAGCTCGCGCAGTCGAATGCCGAAGCCCGAGAGGAAGCGATGGACCAACCACCGCCTGCGACCGTACGCGCCTACCGCCATGTGTACGGACGCGATCCGCGCGGTTGGCCGCCTGCTGCGTAGGTGGACATCGGGGGTCAAGACGTGAGCTTGCCGGCGTACGGCATATTGCCGTACACTGGGCAAGCCTGGGAGACCCTTATGCCTATGGCTGCCAACACGATTGACGAGCGCCTCGAAGCACGCATCAGCACGGAGCAGAAGCGGCTCTTCAAGGAAGCCGCGGCTCTGCGCGGGGTGACGTTGACCGATTTCGTTGTCAGCAGCGTTCACGAGGCAGCGGTTCGCACGCTCGAAGCGCGACACGTTATCGAATTGAGCCACAGCGACCAGCGCGCTTTCGTCGATGCCCTGACACGGCCGCCAGCTCCGAACGCGGCTCTACGTCGGGCATGGGTGCGCCACTCGACATCGCCTAGCCGTTCGCGAAAGCGTCGCCTGACCAAGCGCACGCGCTAGCCACGTCAGTGTCGACAGCGACGGGTGGCTTCATCGTCGAGATGCTCAGCAAGGAGCACGATCGCGAGAGCTTCGACTGCGGCAACGCGGATCTGAACGCCTACCTTCAGACCCAGGCGCGCCAGCAGATGGACCGGGGCGCCGCTGTCGTCTACGTGCTCGTGCCGGAGCGCACTCCGCGGGAGATCGCTGGCTTCTACACGCTATCGTCGTCATCGGTGCGCTTGTCGGACTGGCCGGAGTCGGTCCGTAAGAAATTGCCGCGATATCCACTTGTCCCCGTGACTCTGATAGGCCGACTCGCTGTCAGCCTGTCGCACACGCGGCATCGCCTCGGCGAACGGCTCCTCATCGATGCGCTCCAACGGTGCCATGTAGCGAGTCGCACCGTTGCCTCAATCGCCGTGATTGTCGACGCGAAGGATGCGGGCGTCGCGACGTTCTACGCGCGGTACGGGTTCGTCGCGTTTCCCGACCAACCGCTTCGCTTGTTTCTGCCGATGAAGACGATCGGTACCCTCACCCAGTCGTAGTACCCGGCGTGCCGGCCGATCGTCGGCGAGGCTCGGTTGCTGACCACGAGCAAAATCACTGCGCAGTTCGTCGATGCCGAGATTCCACCCGAAGACGTGTTCGCTGAGCGTCAGCGTACCGATCGCGCCCGCAAACATCGCAAGTGCGGTGGCAACCGTCGTCAACGGCACTGAACCCTTGACGATTGTCCCGAGCGCAAGGCCACAGGCGACGAGCGCGATCGCCATGTTGGCCTTCATCGTGATGTTGCCGACGATGCCTTTCAGGTCGTCATTTCCAAAAAATCCAGCCGATTAGGGCGATCGTGCCGACCATCGTCGTCAAGATCGCGGCGGCGAGCGAGATGCCTCTAGCAGAGGGCGGGAAGAAGGGCGTTTCGGTGCGCCCCGGGCTCATACGCTGCTCCCCTTGGCCACTGTGACAATCGCGCGGGCCAAATCCTCCGGCTCGACCGGCTTGGCGACGTGCGCGTCATAGCCTGCGGCGAGTGCCCGCTCCCGATCGCTTGGACTCGCGTAAGCCGTGACGGCAATCGCAGGGAGGCGTTCACGTTGTCGCTCGCTTTCGTCCGCCCGGAGCTTGCGAATGAGCGAATAGCCGTCTTCGTCCGGCATCCGGAGATCGGACAGGAGCACGTCCGGTCTGCGCTGGCCAATCGCGTCGAGCGCCTCTGCGGCCGACGACACGGTCCTTGGGACAGCGCCACGGGATTCGAGCAGGTGAGCCAACAGGTTCCGCACGTCGCCGTCATCATCGACGATGAGGATTTCGAGTTGTGCAAGCGACTCCACCGGATCTGCGGTGCGTGTGTGTGGCTCATCCGGCGCGAGCGCGTCCGCTCCAGTCGACTGCGGCAGCGTCACGACGAATGTGCTGCCACAGCCCTCGCCCCGGCTCTCAGCCACAACCGCCCCGCCATGGGCGTAGACCATCTCTCGGACCAGCGCGAGACCGAGACCCAGGCCGGCCTTCGATCCTCTGCTTTCGCCGTCGGACTGACTGAACCGATCGAACACGTATGGAAGGAATTCCGGACTGATACCTCGCCCCGTATCGCTGATCTCGATTCGCACGTGCGCATTCTGTTCCGCGCATCGGATCGTGACCCGTCCCTCCCGAGGAGTGAACTTGACGGCGTTCGACAGCAGGTTCCACAGTACCTGCTGCAGCCGGCCGCCATCGCCGATCAGCGCGATCGGAGACGCTGGTCCGACAATCTCCAGCCCCACGCCTTTGACCTCAGCGTCCGGGCGGATCACATCGGCAGCCGCATCCACGATTCTGGAAAGATCGAGGCGCTGCAGGTCGAGCTCCAATTTTCCCGCCATGATTCGGGACAGATCCAACAACGACTCGACCAGCCGCGCCTGTGATTGGGCGTTTCGCTCGATGGCTTGGATGGCATGGCTGGCGCGTTCGGGCGAGAGGACGCCGGAACTGAGGAGGTGCGCATAGCCGATCACGGCGTTCAGGGGCGTGCGGAGCTCGTGCGAGAGCACCGCGAGGAACTCATCTTTCAGCTGGCTCGCCCGCTCGACCTCTGCCCGCGCTGTCTGCTCACGCACCAGCAGCTGGGCGCGTTCTTCATCGATTTGCTTCCGCTGGGTGATGTCCGTGACAGCCGCGAGAACAAACGTGCCTTCAGGCGTTTCGACCGGGCTGAGCCCGATCTCGACGGGCACCTCGGACCCATCCTTGCGAACGGCGTAGAGGTCGCGGCCGGCTCCCATGGGGCGTTGACTGGCATTCGCAAAGAAGGTGGTCCGGTACTCGGAGTGGCTCCCGTGGAATCGAGGCGGAACCAGCGTCTCGATCGAACGTCCGAGAATTTCGCTTCGTGCGTACCCGAGCAGCCGCTCCGTCAGCGCGTTCGCCAACACGATTGTGCCGCGGCCGTCCACCATGATCATGGCGGCCGGGGCCGCCTCGACTGCGAGCCGGAATCGTTCCTCGGCCTGTTTGCGCTCGGTGATCTCGGTGCAGACGCCGACCATCCGGTCTGGCCGTCCCTGCTCGTCGTACATCACCTGCCCGACCCCTTCCAGCCAGCGTACGGCGCCGTCGGGCCGAACAATCCGGTATTCGACGCGGTGATCGCGCCGTTCGTCTATGGCAGCACCGACGGCCTGGAGTACCTGGTCACGATCGGCTGGATGAATCTCGTTCCGGAAGGCCTCGAACGTGCCGGCGAACGTTCCGGGTGAAAAACCGTGGATGGCTTCGAGGCCCGGCGACCACTTCACGTCTCCGGTCGCCATCGTGAACTGCCACGTGCCCATCCGTCCCGCCTGCAGGGCGGCCTGAAGTTGTTGCGCCGCCGTTTCAACCTCGCGGCGAGCGGTCCGCTCCGCCTCCAGTAGTGCCGTCCGTTCGCGCTCTGCGCGACGACGCTCTGAAATATCGCGAAAGACCATGACCACACCGGCGACCTGCCCCTCCACGGCTCTGATGGGCGCGGCGCTGTCGTCGATTGCGATTTCACGTCCGTCCTTCGAGAGAAGGAGCGTGTGATTCGCCAGTCCTGTAATCGCGCCGTCCCGGAGGACCCTGTAGGCCGGATTCTCGGCCGGCTGACGAGACTGCTCATTGATGATGACGAATACGTCCTTCAACGGGCGACCGAGCGCATCTCCTTCCGTCCACCCGGTCAACGCTTCCGCTATTGTGTTCAACCGCGTCACACGCCCCTGATCGTCGGTGGTGATGACGGCGTCCCCGATGCTGCGGAGCGTCACGTTCAGGCGCTCTTCCGATTCGACCACGGTGGCTGTACCGCGGCGCCAGGCTTCGTTCAGGGCGCTGATCACCACACCAACGACGACGAAGACGAGCAGGCCAAGCAGCTCGCTCGGTTCGCTGACTGCCCAGGAGCCAGTCGGCTCGATCCAGAAGTATTCGGCGGCCGTGCCGGTGATCGCCGTTGTCACGATCCCCGGCCACACGCCGCCCAACCAGGCGCTGACGATGATCGCCGGGAACAACGTGATGTACGGAAACCTTATCCCCCAAATCGGATCGAGCCACAAGCGGATAAGGATGCCGGCGATGGCGACGCCAATCGCCGCAGAGTACCGAATCGCCGGCGATAGCCCGACGACGCGGCCCGACAGCGTGCGGTGAGTGACGCTCGCGCCGCTCCTGTCCCCATGGGTTGCCCTGTTCACCGGATTTCTCTGTAAAGAAAGGGCTCATATGGTGCGCCATGAGATGCGAGGGCGTCCAATACTTCGCACAGCACGATTAATAGATAGAATCTACTAATCCGTCGTCATCCTGAATACATCCGTGGAATTGAGGCACCTGCGGTACTTCGTAGCGGTCGCCGACTCCCTGCACTTCGGGCAGGCAGCTGAAGCGTTACAAATCGCCCAGCCGTCGTTGAGTCACCAGATTCGACAGCTCGAGGCGGAGTTGCAAGTGACGCTGCTTCGCCGCACGAAACGGCGGGTGAATCTGACCGAGGCGGGTCGGCTCTTCCTCGACGAGGCACGCGAGATTCTTGCGCGCGCGGACCGAGCCGCCCTGATAGCGCGACGCGCCGGCCGTGGCGACCCAGGAAGGCTCCGAGTGGGCCTGGGTTTCTGCATGAATCAGTCGGAACTCAGCCGAGCCGTGGGCGTCTTCATCAGGCTGTGCAAGATCCGCCTCGAGCTGCAAACAATCGCGGTCCCACTGCAGTTCACTGCCCTTCGGGATGAACGGCTCGACGTCGGCTTCGTCCGTCCGCCGGTGACTGAGCCCTCGCTCGCAAACGAGACTCTGATCAGCGAACCCGTTGTGGTCGCTC